>Ga0307379_10000101_pt1 | contig 143648 bp, 103 predicted proteins | sample UN2MG_FD_202237 | JGI IMG/M metagenome (GOLD analysis project Ga0307379, IMG submission 202237) | Soil microbial communities from Risofladan, Vaasa, Finland - UN-2 | ecosystem: Environmental > Terrestrial > Soil > Coastal area > Acid sulfate soil | place: Finland: Risofladan, Vaasa...
CCTAACGCATCTTTCAGTTCATCTACACTAATCTTGTCATCCATAACGTTCTCCTTGTTTCATAATTCCTTATAAAACAAAGAGTAACACACCCGCAGAAAATGCGCCAGAAAAATTAGTCGCACACGTCGCTGTTTTGTGGCTTCCCGCCGCCTCTCACTGCATGCCTGGTTCCATCAGTTGCTGGGGTATGAGTCGGACCGGGCCTAAAAGGCCGGAGTCCATCAGGGGCCAGCCGGATGCGTCGAACTTGCGGTAGTTGATGTTGACGAAGTTGATTTCATAGAACTTTTTCCAGTTTACCTTTCGCCGGCCCAGGTCCGCTATGCGGTTTGCGGAGAGGTTCGTCACTTCCACCTCCAGCACGTTCCTGCCTGGTGCAAGAAACTCACCGACGGGCATCTTGAACGGGATGCTCCACAATGTCCTCGCGTACTTGCCGTTAATCCTGACCCGTGCACTCTCACAGACCCGCCCCAAATCAAGTATCCAATCGGCAGCGTCATCAGAAGGATTATTGAATGTGATTTTATAGCGTGCGGTCCCGCCAAAGCGTTTCGCCTCGTCATCGCCGAGTTCGGTCCACGAGGCCAGCCGGTCTGTCTTGAAACCTGCCGGCAGGTTCGGCCCGCCCTCAATAAAATCGACTTGCCAAGTCCCTTTTATCTCGTAACCTTCGTCTTTTGTCTTCAGGTACGGCCACTTCGGCCCCTCGACTTTCTTTTTCGAGAAGGTGCGCAGAAGACACGACTGCCCGGGCTCTAATTGCAAATAGACTTCTGCGACGCCGTTTTGCGCCTCTCGCACAGCAGCCAGGCCCGAGGCCCCTCTCAGTCCGTCAAGTATCACCGCCGACTTCGCGGGCACGCCGAGCCGAACCCAACCATCCAAAACCTCCCCTCCCAGATTGGCTAAGAAGTAATTGTGTCCCTCCGGATGGCTGAGACGAATGAACTCTATCCCACTATCGACCACGGACTCACGAACTACCTCGGCCGTGCCGAGCGCCGCTTCGAGATCACGGCTTATCAGAAATCGCCCCTTGCCGTATTTAACGTCTTGTACGGTTGAATACGTCGAGCTGAACTTCACCAAAAGCGGCTGCGCGATCTTGTTGAACTGAGCTCGCCGACTCTCAAGCTCGCCCAGCCCCGGAACATCTCTCGGAACATCACCGTAAAACAAAACCGTTGCCCCTTTCTCTGCAACCTCAACCAGTTGCTTCAGCGTCCCCACCGGCATAAACCGGCACTTCGGAACAACCACCACACGATACTCCCCACCCCGCATCTTTATTCGCCCAGAAGAAACCTCAGCCTCCGCCAACTGCCGGTCCGAAACATAATCAAACGTGTACCCACGCTCCCACAACCTCTTTGCCGTCTGATAGAACTCGCCTCCGTGCATCCAGCCGCCTATACCGTGGACCGACAGCCCCATCAACATCCCGTCCTTGTTGTGCCAAATGTCATACACCGGCCAATATAGCAGGACATTGCTGTCGGGCTTACCCGATTGGAGCACCGACTGGCACCTCGCTATGTATGCGTTCAGCTCAGGGAAGTCCCGCCAGAAACCGTTCGAAGGTGCAAAATTCACCGACGCATAAAAAAGCCACCCCGGCCACGCCTCATCAAAAGGTGAATACGCCATCCCATGATAGAATACATGATTGATACCGCACACGAACAACTGATCTATCTCGGGTTTGACCTGGGAGAGAGACACCCTGAAGTGCTCCCCCAACCAGGTACACGACTCCGACGACACGAGTTTCTTTCCGGTCACGTGTGCCGCCGAAGAAGCGAACTTGAGCATCAGCGGGTCATTGAGCGCAGCATGAAAACTGAAATCCGGTTCCATTCGCAGGTCCGGTATTTTAAGTCCGCTCGGCCCGAAAATCTCCGTCTCCGGAATATCAGCCGCCGCATACGTGTCGAGCAGATTACTCGGGCTGCCGTGCGCCTGGTTCCGCGTCAGACTGCCCTTGCTGTGACACCATTCGACCCACGGCATGATGTAGCTCTCAAGATGCAGGTCCGCTATCGTCTCCCGATAATCGCACTTCACCCGCGCCGCCACATCCTCATCACCCTCGCCTAACAACGCCGGCGAAAACTTGCGCAGGTCATAGCCCCGCCGGTTCTCAAACTGCTCAAACAGATCATCCGTCCAGGTCGCCCGCCCATACTCGTACGAGTCGTGATAATGCGCCCGCGGCATCGCCCCTTTGTAATCCCCAAAGGCCTTGTCAAACCGCTCCAGATACCTCATCAACGACGCACGTGAAAACGGGTCTATGATGTATCCCGCTCCGCCCGGCGCCGCCCGCTCCACCTTCTTGCCGCCCAAGCCCTGAAAAACGCCATACAGCTTCCAATCGCCCTTTGGCGCCGTCCAGTCCAGCATACCCCGCTCATCCACTTTCGTTGTCAGTTCTACGATGTCGCCTGCGCCTGAATAAGCCATTAAGGCCTGAAGTTTCGGTACGGCCCTGCCTTTTTCATCTTCAAGCTTGACCGTCTCGCTGAGCCGCTGTCCCTCATTAACGTCGTACGTACGAAAAATCACGTCAGCCGTAGCATCCTCTACGCTGACATTGGGCCCGCCGAAAGGCCATCCCGTCCCCGTTGACATATCAACGCCCATCCCCAATCGACTCGCCTCATTTGTGGTATGGTCCAGCATCTCCATCCACCTCGGCGATAGATATTCAATAAAGCGGTCCTCCGCCCCCTTGACGCCGTAAATAGGAATAATGTGAACGCCGCCCAAACCTGCCTTATGGTAAGCCTCCAAATGTTCGGTCAGCCCCTCTTTGTCCACGGCGCTGCCAAGCCACCACCAATATGTCCACGGTTTGCTCTCCCGCGTCACCTCGGGCCAGCCAAGCTCGAACGTCTCCTCGGCACAGACAATGCCCAACGACCCCCGGCACAACACAGCAGCAAGAACGACCCCCAACGTAAAAATACCCACGTTGAATCGTGACATCATCCTATGTCCCCCTTGATGATGAGTAAAAAACAATTCCCTGGCTTGATCAAGAATCGAATCACACAGGCTCAGAAATCTTCACCGCACGTTTGTTCCTGGCCCGGAATCGGCGAGGCGGTATCCCCACCAAGGCCTTAAATGTCCGCGTAAAATAACTTTGGTTGTTATAGCCCACCTGAAAACAAATCTCCGTACAACTCTGGCTCGTGGCCAGCAGCAACTGCTTGGCCCGTTCTATTCGGACACTCGTGAGATAATCAATGACGGTGATCCCCATTTGCTCCTTGAACACGTGGGCAAGCCGGGAGGCACTAAGGTGTGAGACCTTCGCCACCTCATCCAGCGTTATGGACTTATTATAATTGGCGTCGATGTAATTGATCACAGGCGTTATCTGTGTCACCTTCTTCGCGTCCTGCGAAGTATAGACCAGCTCGACAAACTCATTTAAGGCAGTGCTGATCCAGGCGCACAAATCCTCCTGGCTGTCAATCTGCATCACTTTGTTAACATAGCCCAGGTTTTTCTCAAGCATCACATCCACGGCCACCCCGCCTTCCACCGCCGACCGGCTCAGTATACTCAGCAGCTCCAGCAACCTTGCCTTTAGCACACCGAGATCCCCCGGATTGTGAAACAATATCGTACCGAGGATGGAGTTAAGTATCTCCTTAGCGCCGGTGCGGTCGCCGATCTTCACCTTGCCCATCAGCTCACGTTCACTCTCCAGTGGATACTTCCATTCGGTGCCCAGCTTTTTTCTCTCGCGGATGAATTCCCCGATCTGCGCCTGCTGCTCGGACCGCTGCCGACGCCAGCGGATGCCGCGGGTATCGAAGCCCCCCACCTCGTAGAGCAGATCAAACAGAAACTCCGAGGCTTGATGAATCTTGCGCCCGGGTATAACGGGCAGCTTCCGCAGTGCGGCCGCGAATTTGCGCCCCTTCAAGCCGAGGCCCGCAAGCCGTTTTTCAACATCCTTGAGCAGAATGCGCGTCACCGGCTCCCACAGACATTTGCCGAAAAACATCCCACCCAGCGCGGTGTCTTTATCCATCACCGGCACGCACACTAACACAATGCCCGCGTGGCAAAGGGAGATATAAGACTGCCCGGTCTCGCCGGCGATCTTGATGCTCCGTCGCCGCTCCCTTTCGCACCGCTTTCGTCCCTCGTCGCTGCTCTTGACAAGGTCGCAAAACGCCCGCCGACAATCCGCACCGCACATCTCTTTTATCTCTTTGCCGGTGACACTGGTCGTCTCCAGGCAGAGCTGGAAATGCTCCCGGAAGACATTCTGTATCTTCTCCGACTTTTCCCGGTTGAGAAACTTTTGCAACTGTTTTCTTGTAGGCATTTGTGACCCCTTTCCTTATAACAAGTTGCCCTGTCGCTGCTGTGCAGGATACAGTCTCCCCGGCCGACAGCAAGATAGTGATATTATACCTGCCGACAAGATAATGCAAAACAAAATTTTACTGCGCGGGCAGCCCGCAAAAATGTTTCGCTTGACCAAAATGGCGTTTTCAGGACAATGAGCCGTGTTTAACCAAAACCGAACGCCGAAAAACACTGTAGATTCTGCAGGCAAAGGCGCTGCCGAGGACGCGAAACCGAGAAAAAAGCCGCGCGTAAAGATTGTGACTCGCGGCTCAATCGTGAGACTCGCCGTGCTGGCAGCGGTTCTTGCAATATGCTGCCTGGGGACGTATCTGGTTATGATAAAAATGCCCGGCAAAAGCTACACCGGCCCCCTGCCGCCTCTGACCGACGAGCAGCTTGGGCTGCGCGATGAGCTTGTCCGCGACATTGAAATGTTGGCCTCGCAAATCGGCGAGCGAAACGTCTGGACCTACGCCAGCCTTACCGCCGCCGCTGATTTTATCGAAGCCTCCCTGACGAAAGTCGGCTACAAGCCTCGGCGACAGAACTTCACCGCCGCCGGCAAGACCTGCTGCAACATCGAAGTCCAAATCAAAGGCGCCGCCTTGCCGAATGAAATTGTTATCATCGGGGCCCATTACGACACCGTGCCCGGCTCGCCGGGCGCCAATGACAACGGCTCCGGCGTCGCCGCTGCGCTGGCACTGGCCCGCCGATTCGCTGACCAAGAGCCCGCGCGGACGCTGCGCTTCGTGTTTTTTGCCAATGAAGAGCCGCCCTTCTTTCAGACCGGCGAGATGGGCTCGCTGGTTTATGCGAAAAGCTGCAAAGAGAAAGGCGAGAATATCGTCGCGATGCTCAGCCTCGAAACCATCGGCTACTACACCGATAAGCCGAACAGCCAGCAATATCCCTTCCCCTTCAGTATTTTCTATCCTTCGACCGGCAACTTTCTCGGCTTCGTCAGCGACCTGGCTTCGCGCGAGTTATTGCACAGGACAATCGCCTCTTTTCGCCGCAACTGCAAATTCCCATCCGAAGGCGGCGCCATCCCCCAGTTCATCCCCGGCATCGCCTGGTCCGACCAATGGTCCTTCTGGCAGCAGGGCTACCCCGCCATAATGCTCACCGACACCGCCCCCTTCCGCTACCCATATTACCATTCACAAGACGACACCGCCGACGAAATCACCTTCGATTGCCTCACTCGCGTGATATCAGGCTTACAGTCGGTTGTTGCGGATTTCACCGAAGGGCCAACCGACTAAACAAAAGATGTGATTCGCACGATAGGTCACCAGTGCAAAATCGACGAAGAACACAGTCCCCAAGCGACAGCCAAACCCATCCCGCCGCCAAGGCAGGAGTTTATCCGCCTCAGGCGGGCCTCTCCCCCGCTTGCGCACCGTCGTTTTGGCGGGTAGACGGAACCCAAGCTGCCCGAAAGTATCATAAGGAACTGGGAGTATTGGACCTCAAAAACCGAAGTTACTTAGCCCCACAATGGGATATCCCCTCCTCCCGACGAGAGGGCTACCACAGGTAAAGACCTGTTTCTACGACGACAAACATCCGGGCGATGCCTTAGCCACTTGTGGCTCTGCTATGGTTTTGCGCGCGCTTGGCTATGCGCGAAATCTGGCCCAACCCAACCAAACTCGTGAGTCCGCAAACTAACTGGGGCAATGGTCCTCGCATCGCTCGGCAATAGGCAAACCTGTACTCTAGTCCTGCCTCATCCAAAAGCTGCTTGGCGATCGTACTATCCTCGCTTTCATCACCTATAAGAATGTATACACCCCGATTCCTTTCTGCGCACATACTTACCTCCTTTCATCGTCCAATCTTCACTTGAACTCTTTTTTGTTATTCTATTATTTCGCTTTCAAAATGTCAACCACTTTCTTCGCAAAAGCGGTAACATCAATATCCTTATCCCTATATACCATACTATCGTCATATTCCGCAAGTACTGTTCGATATTCAATTTGCTCAGTGAATGCCGTCTCTAATTCCCTAGCGCGGGTTGCGCAAAATTTCCTTCGTGCTCCCTTGCCCATGCCGGTTAAGACTCCTGGCTGCTTCTCGCCCCACTGAAACTCAAGTTCCTTTGCGGCTTCGTCCATCCTCTCAACTACTTTAGTAGAACTTAACTCACCTAACTTATCTTGTGTGACAAAGTCGGCGATTTGTATTGATTTCAATCTGGAAATCCCGCCCTCTTTGGCACTGCTAACGAAACTGCCCCACCATGGCCTTTCGTTCCCACAAAGCAACTCAACCACAGTATTTCTCCATAATAATTTCTCGTCCTCACTATTTTCGAGGACAAATACCTTCGGAGCATTAGTGTAGTGTTGCAGTTCTGTAAAGCCTTTGTGTGCTTGGAGTTCTTTAAGTACACCTCCGGCGCTATTCCCATTGAAAAGTGGCCGATAGATGACGAGACTGGAGCACTGCCGCACAAGCGTACGGTCCCGAGAGTTTATCTGCTCCCCAATAAGGGCAACGAGGTGCTCCAATTCTCCTGAAATGCAGCATAATTCTAAGCTCTTCTTTTCGCCTAACTTGTCTTTTATTTCCTGCCAAGTCATAGCTTTTTGAATAAGGCGTACTTCTTCATCTGTGAAAAACCCAGCAGGATCCAGTGGTTCTTTAAGAGGCTTTTCGGGCTTCGACCATAAAACTTCGTCCACACGCCCAAGAGGCCATCGCTCCAAGAGTCTCGGTATATAGACTTTTATTTTCTTAGACTTATCGTTCCCGTTGATTGAGTTCTCTTGCCCAACATCTGCGCGTTGCCCTGCCGTACTTGGAGGTGCCTTTACCTCTACGGATGGAATCATCCATTCATCTATTGTAGTAGGTTCCCACACCGCCAATTCCCCTGAAAGGTGGTCGGCTAGCGAACTTACCCAATTGCTCCAGTCGTCAAAAAGCTTGTTGTTGCCTTCCGACCTCACCCGTCGAGGCTCACTTATTGGATGAGAAAGGTATACCGGCAGGATGTTTCCCTCAAATATCTTCTGCAGTAAGCCACATCGATGTTTCGTAGCCACCGTTAGCACCGGCACGCTACCGAGCAATCCTGCCAAGTGTGCAGATGCTCCGGCCTCTGCCTGTCGCCAGATTAATGTGCTAATAAGGTCTTGAATACTCTTCTTCACCTGTTTGAACTCGTCGCCAGGGGACGTGTACTCATCGAAGATACCGCCTTCGCCTCGCAGCCATGCGTACATGTCATAAATATCATCGACTAGGTGAACAACGTATTTAGGATTAAGAGTCCTCAGTTTCTCTGCATCTACAATCGGCACAAACTCTGTCGAATCCGCCTTAAAGTAAACAGCATGCAGTACCAATGCAACGTTTCTTCCAGCTTCTGTCGCCTTTCTAACCTCCTCCCCTGCTTTCTCAATGGCATTGGCCCAAAGACGGTTAAGCATAGGGTAAGGCAATGAGGTAACCGAAATAATAGGCTCTTCGCCCTCATCAGATGATTTTCTGAATTCGGACGAACCTGCATATATTGCATCGTTGAAGGCCTCTCCTACAAGCAGGTCTTCAAGGTCGATGACACAGAGATGATCCTTACCCTTCTTCTGCAGATATCGGCTAAACTTCTCGAGAACCCGCTTAGGTTTGACCCCAGACATTCCTGTTACGATTACAACATTTCCCATCGTGTGACCTCTCCTTTAACAGTAAGACCATTTGATCATAAATAATATCCCGATCTCACTCCCAAAGAACAAAATACCCAAGCCCGCAATCAGCACAAAATTAAATCCGTCCCGCTTCCCGGGCACGCCGAACAAGCCACTGGTCGCAAACATAACCCGCAATGCGCGACCAAGACGAGGCCAGGCAAGTGCGGAATGACAATTTTTAATTTTTTTTTTACTCATGCGCTGTCGTTTTTCTGCTCAAGGGCGGATTGGCTCATCGCTCCTCCCAATTCGCGGGCCACCGGTCAAGAGCTACAATCAGGAGGCGAGAGTCGCGCAGACAACTCAAGCCTCCTGCTCATTATAACAGCGAAGCTGCCCCAGCCGGTGTTGATATGAAATTTCAAGAAAATGTGAAAATTCTGAAAAAATCTTCGAAAACCCGTCTAACGGGCCAGAAATGGGCCCGACCACAGGTGCCGGGGCTAAACGATAATGAGGCGACGCCGGGCGTCGCGGTCTTTTGGGTGGATTCTGCATCGGCGAGACAGGGTTGTCCACCACGAGATATGCGTTTATTCGGCGTTCGAGAATTGCCCGTCTGAGCGACCGCCGAATCGACCGAACAAGGCGTCGAAGCAGCAAACCAGCGGCCGCAAAGGAACAGGGTTTGCCCGCCTGTCCGTTTGCGGTATAATGACTCGTCCTGTTAGCGTTGTGTGTGAGCGGGGTTGGCGGTCAATCCGGCACACGCGGTCCATAATTCAAGAAGGAGGCAAAAGTGAAAACGAAGTTATACACGACGACCCTGGTCTTGGCGTTCGTGGCTGCGGCGGCGGTCGTTTATGCCGCCCAGAAGGATGCCAACGAGAGCCCGCCTGCTGCGGGGCCGGACGCCAACGTCCCCGCCCCCAAGGAGGCAATCGCGATCGTCTCGGATTCGGACAAATTCAGCTACGCCACCGGCGTCCAGATGGCGCAGAGCTTCAAAAGACAGGGCGTAGAGGTCAATGTGGATTTGCTGGTACGCGGGATAAGGGACGCTCTGGCGGACAAGCCGCTGGCGATGGATCAGCAGGAAATGCGAAAGGTGATCATGGAGTTTCGCCAGAAGGCCATGTCCCAATGGCAGGGGCGCCAGAACCCGGAAGCCGCCAGGAACTTGGCCGAAGGAAATAGATTTCTTGAGGCAAACAAGGGCAACGAGGGCGTCAAGGTGCTGGCCAGCGGTCTTCAATACAAGGTGATAAGGGAAGGTACGGGCAAGACGCCGACGGCGAATGACAGGGTCAAGACCCACTATCGGGGACGTCTCATAGACGGCACGCAGTTCGACAGTTCATACTCGCGCGGTCAGCCTCAAGAGTTCGGCGTTGGAAAGGTGATACCGGGCTGGACCGAGGCCTTGCAGCTCATGAAAGAGGGCGCCAAGTGGGAGTTGTACATACCGCCCAGCCTGGCTTACCGTGAACGCGGTATGCCCCCTGCTATTGCGCCCAATGCGACCCTTATCTTTGAGATTGAGTTGATCGAGGTACTCCCGCAAAAGCCTGCGACTGCTCCGCGACCCGATGCAGCGACCCAGCCGCGTAAGTAAGAAGACGCATTTGCAGCGGCTGCATGGCCCGCACGGCGACCAGAGCCGGCCGCGACAACGGAACAGGGGCTGGGGGCTATTTTGCCAGGCGGGTCCCGATTGCCAGCGCTAATAGGCTGCTGCCCATCAGAATCGCTGCCGGCAGTGTCACGGCGATAAGGGCCGGCTCGCTCAATGTGGCAAGAATGTAGACGGCCAGACCAGTCAGGAAGCCCACAGTACAGAGGATAGCCAGCAGCGCCCGGCGGAAAACTATCAGCAGGACAACCACCGCCACGGCTGCGATAACAAGTAAAGGCGCGGCAATTACAAACCATCGGACAGTCATAGCTTTGTCCCTTACGAAAGACCATAAGACCGAGAACGCTTTCAGCCGGTGAAGTACAGGTACGCCGCCACGATGAATACAAGCAAAATAATCGAGAAGATGACGTCGGCTTTGGTCCAACTGGAGCGTGACCTCTGGCGGTCCTCCAGCGTTCGCGTTCCATAGGTCAGGCCGCTAATCTTTTCGTACGACGGCGGCTCGGTGAGGTAGCTGACCACAATCATTACAATTACGCACACGACGAAGATCAGCAGGCTGTAGTACTGGAAAAAGATGTTATTAATAATCCAGAAGAACGAGCCCTGCTGGTATTGGGTACCTATCAGTTTGACGGGCGTATCGACGGCGAGGCGGAAAAGGCCGAGCAGGAATCCGATAATCAGCGCGGCCAGGCAGCCCTTGCCGTTCAGCCTTTTCATAAAGACGCCGAGGAAGAAGACGACGAATATCGGCGGCGCGAGGTACGCCTGTATGCCCTGCAGATAGTCGTAAAGGCCCTTTCCTCCGCGAATTACCGGAATCCACAGCAGGCCGATCAGCACCATGACTGTGGTGGCAATTCGCCCCATCCATACGAGCTGGTGCTGGGTGGCCTTGGGCCGGAACTTGGAGTAGAAGTCCATCGTGAAAAGGGTGGATGATGCGTTGAAGACGCCCGAAAGTGAACTCATCAGTGCGGCCAGCAGGCCAGCCACCACTATGCCTCGTACGCCCATCGGCAGAACGGTCATGACCAGCATTGGAAAAGCCGCCTGGGCCTGGTCGCGTACAACCTGGCCCTCGCTGCCTATCAATTTGTCGGCTATCTCCGGCATCCTGCCGCTGGCACCGAGTGCAAAGCATATCATGCCGGGAATGATGAAGATGAATACAGGCAGCAGCTTGAAGAACGATGCGCAGATGGAGCCTCTTCTGGCGGCCCGCTCGTCGGGTGCGCCGAGTGCGCGCTGGACGATGTACTGGTCGGTGCACCAGTACCACAGGCCGATGATGGGTGCGCAGAAGAGCATTCCGAGCCAGGGATAGTTATCGTTGAAGTACCATGCCATTCGTCCGGCTTCTTTCACCGGGGCCCATGTTCCTTCTACATTGGCGGGGACCAGCGGCTTCCAGAGGTTGAACATATCTGAGCCGCATATTGCCCTTAGCTCACCCCATCCGCCGAGTGCCCTGAGGCCGAAGATGGTCACGAGGATGGAACCGAAGACGAGGATTATTGTCTGCACGGCCTCGGTGTAGGCGACGGCGCGGAGGCCGCCGAGGACGGTGTAGATTCCTGTCAGGACAATCACGAGGAACGAACCTATCCAGAAGCTGTCGAGCCCCATGAAATGGAGGTTCGGCAGTAGGACACTGAAGACGATGCCGCCGGCAAAAATTCCGACTGCTATTTTCGTCAGGACGTAGGCCACAAGGGATATGAGTGAGAGGACCCAGCGTGCGGTGGGCGTGAAGCGTCTTTCAAGAAACTCCGGCATGGTAAAGACCTGCGAGCGCATATAGAAAGGCACCATGATCCAGCCGAGCACGAGCAGGCACCAGGCGTGGAGCTCATAGTGCGCCATGGCGACGCCATCGGTGGCGCCGGAGCCGGCGAGTCCGACGAGGTGCTCGGAGCCGATGTTGGATGCAAAGATCGAGGCACCGACAATGAACCAGCCGAGGTTTCTGCCTGCAAGGAAGTAGTCGGTCGCTGTGTCTCTGCTTTTGAGGATGACCCACCATGCGATGCCGAACAGGATGGCAAAATAAATTCCCAGTACTATCCAGTCCCACCTCTGCAGTACCGCCGCTCCGAGAATCTGAAATGATGCCATACAAACCCCTTCCTAATTGGCCAATGTTTTCCTAAATCGAACCATCGAACCATCGAACCAAAAATACTACAGGTTTGCCGGGTCGCTTGCAACAAGTTTTAGAAAGGTGAATGGGTTTTCAAGGGTATCTTGCGGGCAAAAAATAGCGGATACTGCACACTTGAAAGTTTGCGCCGGGTGGCTTATTATCTTGCTTTATAAGGTGAATGGCCTATTGGGAATCGAGCATAAGAAGGAACATTAAAGTCAAAATGCAGGAGAACGAGGCATGGCTTATGCGATTGGCTTGGATTATGGGACCAACTCCGTCAGGTGTCTGATAGTTGATGTCAGAAACGGCAAAGAGCTGGGCAGCGCCGTGCACGGCTACGATAGCGGAGAGGACGGGATCATCATAGACCGGTCAGACCACAATCTGGCGAGGCAGAACCCGGCCGATTACCTCAAGGGTGCCGTGGCCGCCGTCAAGGGCGCTATCGCCCGGGCAAAAAGGGCAAACAAAAAGTTCGATGTAAGCAAGATCATAGGCATCGGCGTGGACACAACGGGCTCGACGCCGCTGCCGGTTGACAGGGATGGTAACCCTCTGAGCATGAAGAAGGAATTCCGGAAGAACCCGAACGCTTGTGCGTGGCTGTGGAAAGACCATACCGGTTATGCCGAAGCTGCCGACATTACCGAATTGGCTGCAAAGGAGCATCCCGAGTATCTGGCCAAGTGCGGCGGGACCTATTCATCCGAGTGGTTCTTCAGCAAAATACTTCACTGTCTGCGAACCGACCCCAAAGTTTTCGACGCCGCCTACAGTTGGGTGGAGTGTGCGGATTATATTCCGGGTGTGCTGACGGGGACACAGAGGCCCGACGTGGTGAAGCGCAGCCGATGTGCCGCCGGCCACAAGGCAATGTTCTCGAATGACTGGGGCGGCCTGCCGGCGAAAGATTTCCTCGCCAGGCTCGACCCAAAACTCGGCGACCTTTGCCACCGGCTTTATGACCAAACCTACACCGTTGAGACCGAGGCGGGAAGGCTTACCGAAGAATGGGCTAAAAAATTGGGGCTGCCGGCCCGCATTCCCGTGGCTGTCGGAGCCTTCGATGCGCATTTGGGCGCCGTCGGCTCCGGAATCGCTCCAGGCAAACTGGTAAAAATCATCGGCACGAGCACCTGTGACATGCTCGTCTCAGAGGCGACTCGGCAGTTCCCGGATATTCCCGGAATCTGCGGCATCGTTGACGGTTCCATTGTCCCGCACTACTTCGGCCTGGAGGCGGGCCAGTCGGCGGTCGGTGACATCTTCAACTGGTTTGTAAATTACATCCAGCCGGGCGGAAAATCCGCAGGTTCTCACGAATCACTCACCGGCCGGGCGGCAAAACTAAAGCCCGGCCAGTCCGGCCTGCTCGCGCTCGACTGGAACAACGGAAATCGCACCATACTCGTTGACCAAAGACTTACAGGCCTGCTCGTGGGCCAGACCCTCCACACCGAGCCTGAAGAGATTTACCGGGCCCTGATTGAGGCGACCGCCTTCGGTGCGCTTACCATTATCAATCGGTTCGAGGAATACGGCGTCAAGGTCTCCGAGGTGATTAACTGCGGCGGTATCGCCGAGAAGAATCCTTTGATTATGCAGATTTACGCTGATGTCACCGGAAGAGAGATGAAGGTAAGCCGCTCCGCCCAGACGTGCGCATTGGGTGCGGCAATCACCGGTTCCGTGGTGGCCGGCAAAGCCGCAGGCGGCTATGACAGCGTGCCACAGGCCCAGGCGGCAATGTGCGGCGTGAAAAAGAAAACCTTTAAGCCCGTTGCCGCTAATCACAAGGTTTATCAACAGCTTTATTCGCTTTATAAGCAGCTTCACGACGCATTCGGCCTCCAGCGCTATGCCGGCACTATGGCAAACGTCATGAAAGAGCTGCTGGCGATAAAGGACCGGGCAAACTTTTAGCATTGTCGCCGAAGACCAAACCCGTAACGTGGCGACGAGGAAAGACCTGACCATCGGCAGGAGATTCGGCGTCCTGGTTGAGCCGAAGATCAACATGTTCCGACCGATGGTTGTTGTTGAAAAATAGAGAACGGCAAATTCGCGAATGCACGATGAACTCAGAGATGCGGTCTGCAAGGCAAATATCGAGCTTCAGGCTCAGGGGCTCGTAATTCATAGCTGGGGCAACGTCAGCGGCATGGATCGCGCGTCCGGCGTGGTCGCCATTAAGCCCAGTGGCGTCCCCTACGATGACCTGACCCCCACGAAGATTGTGCTGCTTGATTTGGACGGCAGAGTTATCGACGGCCGCCTGAACCCTTCATCGGATACACCGACGCACCTCGAGCTTTACCGGAATTTCCAGGCAATAGGCGGTATATGTCACACGCATTCGCATTATGCCACAATCTGGGCCCAGGCCTGCCGCCCGATTCCGTGCTTCGGCACCACCCATGCCGATTTCTTCTATGGCGCCGTCCCTGTCACCGAAGTAATGACCGCTCATGAGATTCAAGACAATTACGAGTTGAACACGGGCAAAGTAATCGTCAGGCGCTTCGCAGACCCGGATCCGATGCAGATGCGGGCAGTATTGGTGGCGAACCACGGGCCTTTCACCTGGGGCGCAACCGCGACCGAGGCGGTGGAGGCGGCGGTGGTTTTAGAGCAGGTGGCGGCGATGGCGCTGGGGACGATAACAATCAATCCCGAGCAGGAGGGCATCTCGCAGGTGCTTCTGGACAAGCACTACTTGCGCAAGCACGGCAAGGACGCATACTACGGACAGGGTGACACTCGTGGAGGATGACTTGACTTGACCACATGTCAGAGAGGGTATTCTTTTTCGCAGGCTGCGGGCTGCGCGATTGAAAACGACAGACAGGTTTGATTTTTGGAACCTCCGATTGAAGGGGGCATTATGGGAGAACCAAACGCGGCTGTGGGAATAGCTCTGGGAATCGCAGCGGGGGCCTTTCTCGGTTCGTTTGCACTGCCCATGAAAAAAACCGGCCGGTGGCAGTGGGAGAATACGTGGATTATGTATTCGTTCTGGGCGCTGATTGTGCTGCCGGTGATTCTTGCGTTTATGACCATTCCCGGATTTCCCGGTGTGTACGGCTCGGTATCGGCGGGCACAATATTGGCGGTGTTTCTGTTCGGCGCAGGCTGGGGTGTGGCGAACGTGGGGTTCGGAACCGGCCTGAAACTCCTGGGCCTGGCGCTGGGTACCGCCATCGTGCTGGGCCTCAACAACGCTATCGGCGCGATTGTGCCTTTGATTACGGACCATCCGGAGGATTTCCGAAAGCCGGTCGGTCTGGCAATTACGGCGGGGGTGGCGGTTATGCTGGCGGGAATCGCTGTCTGCTCAGTGGCGGGAGCAAGAAAGGAAAAAGCCTTGAGGTCCGCTGAGGGTGAGGCTAAACATAAAGACAAAGGCGTTTTCGTGAAAGGGCTGATTGTCTGCCTGGTCGCGGGCGTGTTCGGTGCGATGTTCAACTTTGCGCTGATTGCAGGCAAGCCCATAGAGGAGCAGGCCGTGGCCGCCGGCGCCACACCGCTCAATGCGGCGAACGCCACCTGGTGCGTATCTTTGCTGGGCGGCTTTGTGGTGACTCTGCTTTACTGCCTGTATCTATATAGGAAGAACAACAGCTTCAGGGTGTTCACGCAGAATGAATCAAAGATTAACTGGCTGCATACTTTTCTAATGGGTATCATGTGGTTCGGCGGCGTCGCCATATACGGTATGGCGGTGTCGAAATTAGGCCGGCTGGGCCCTTCGATTGGGTGGCCTGTCATTCAGAGCATGGCGGTCGCCAGCGGGAATGTCTGGGGCATCGTCACGGGAGAATGGAAGGGCACGGGCAAGACGCCGCTCAGGGTTATGATTGTCGGCCTATTGCTGCTTTTTGTCGGCATTGTGATTATCGGCTGGTCGAGCACGTTGCAGGAGACATGAGCAATATCGCAGGCATCGCCTCGGAGTAATGATTCTATGACATCGAGAGAGAGAATCCGCAAAGCATTAAATCACAAAGAAGCGGACAGGGTACCGGTGGATCTGGGCGGCTCCATCGTCTCATCGATTACGAAGAATGCTTACACGGATTTACGAAAGCGCCTGGGGCTGCCGGCGACAGAGCCGGAAATCATTGACATCGTTCAGCAGCTTCCGAGAGTTGAAGAAGACTTCCGAAAGGCATTGAAGATAGACACCGTGCCGTTGGCGGCCGGGGCGGGCTCGGCCTGGGAGCTGAAAATACAAGAGGAGGGGGATTATCTGTTCTTCTACGATGAATGGGGTTCACGGCTGAGGATGCCCAGGGAGGGTGGACATTATTTTGATTGGTGGGAATACCCGCTAAAAGAATCGACGATGGATGCACTGAGGAGATTCAAGTGGCCCGACCCGGATGACCCGGCGCGATATGCGGGTCTGAAAGACAAGGCCGGGCAGCTTTACGAGGATACTGATTATGCAATTGTTGGCAGCGCCTTGTCGGGCGGCGGCATCTTCGAGCAGCCCGAAAGGGTCAGGGGCAGCGTCGAATTTCTTATGGACCTGGTATCCAACGAGAAATTTGCCGATGGCCTGATGCAGGGATTTACCGATTTTTATGTTACCGAATACGGTCACTTTCTCGACGAGGTGGGCGACTATATTGAAGTTATTGTTTACTGGAACGACGTGGCCGGACAGAACGCGCCGCTGATTTCTCCGGAGCTCTATCGCAGGCTTATCAAACCGAAGGAGGAGCGACTCTTCTCTTCGATCAAGAAGAAGACGGACGCGAAAATATTCTATCACCTGTGCGGGGCGGCGTACGAGTTCATTCCGGATTTGATTGAAATCGGCGTCGATATCCTGAATCCCGTTCAGGTCAGCGCCGCAGGGATGGATACCGGCAGGCTCAAGAGAGAATTCGGCAAGGATATCGTCTTCTGGGGCGGCGGATGTGATACGCAGCGGATTCTGCCGTTCGGGACCGTTGATGAGGTCAAGGACGAGGTAAGGCGTCGAATCGACGATTTGGCGCCCGGCGGCGGCTTTGTATTTCACACCGTTCATAATATTCAGGACGGCGTGCCGACGGAAAATATTATGGCAATGTTCGAGACAATATGGGAATATGGGCGTTATTGATACCAGATAGGAGTGACTAAAATGAAAAAGACCACGTTCGGAGTAATAGTCGGAAACAGGGGATTCTTCCCGGATATTCTGGCCAAGCAGGGGCGCAAAGACATACTTGACGTCCTGAAGAAAAACGGCTTCAACGCCGTCGCATTGTCCATGCAGGACACCAAGTACGGCGCCGTTGAGACCTTCGAGGACGCCAAGAAGTGCGCCGCGCTTTTCGCTCAGAAGGCCGATGCGATTGACGGCATTATTGTGACGCTGCCGAACTTCGGCGATGAAAAAGGCGCGGCGGAGGCCATTAAACGAAGCGGGCTTTGCGTACCGATTCTCATTCACGCCGAGCCCGACGTCGAAGGCAAAATGACCATCGCCGACCGGCGCGATTCTTTCTGCGGAAAAATCAGCGTCTGCAACAATCTCACGCAGGCAGGTATTGCCTACACCCTGACAAAGTCGCATACCGTCAAAGTCGCCTCGGCGGAATTCAAGAAGGAGCTGGAAGATTTCGCCGCAGTTTGCCGTATCGTCAGGGGGCTCAACAATGTGCGTTTCGGCGCCATCGGCGCACGCACCGGCGCGTTCAATACCGTGCGCTACAGCGAGAAAATTCTGGAGCTTTACGGTATTGCCGTCGAGACGATTGATTTATCTGAAATCCTCGGCAAGGTTGACAGGCTCGGCGATAACGACCGGGGCGTCAAGGCAAAACTCAATTCCATCAAGGCCTACGTTCCAACCGAAACCATACCCGCAGACGCACTTCTGAAGATGGCCAAATTCGGCTACGTCATCGACCGCTGGGTAAAAGACATGGACCTGGCGGGCACCGCAATTCAGTGCTGGACCAGTCTCGAGGAATTCTTCGGCATAACCCCATGCACGCTGATGAGCATGATGAGCGAAACTCTCGTCCCCAGCGCCTGCGAGGTGGATATTACCGGCCTGTTGGGGATGTACATCCTGCAGTTGGCCGCCGGCACCCCCAGCGCGATTCTGGACTGGAACAATAATTACGGCGACGACCCCAACAAGTGCGTGGTGTTCCACTGCAGCAATCTGCCCAAGTCGTTCTTCAAGGCGTCGAAAATGGATTACCAAGAGATTATCGCCGGAGCGGTGGGCAAAGAGAACACTTACGGCACGGTTGTGGGCAGAATTGCTCCCGGAAAGACGACCTTCTGCCGCACCACGACAGATGATGCTGCCGGGATAATCAGCGCCTACGTCGGGCAGGGCGAATTTACCAATGACAAGCTCGACACGTTCGGCGGCTACGGCGTATTGAAGGTCCCCAATCTCCAGGCGCTTCTCGAATACGTCTGCAATATGGGCTTCGAGCATCACGTTGCGGCCAATCGGTCTCAAAAGGCGGACGCGATTGCCGACGCGCTGGATAATTACATGGGCTGGGAAGTTTACCTGCACAGTTAATACTGCGTCAAGCTCGAAAAGACAGGTGCGATTGTGAGTCAGGTCACGCGATCTCTATTTAGCCCGCGGCTTTGCCGCAGGTTCGGACCCACACAAGCAAAGTTGACCCGCTATTAGCGTCAGGACAAACCTCGCGTTCATAGTATTTGCAGACAGATGAAGGAAAGGGTCGGATGAAAAAGCACACGAGAAGAGAGTTTCTAAAGACGGTGGGTGTGGCCGCGGCGTCGGCGCCGATGCTTTCGCTCGTGCCGGCATGTGCCGCTCAGGACAGCGGAGTCAGGCCGCCAAATAGACCGCCCAACGTTGTGCTCGTAATTACCGACGACCAGGGCTATGGTGACCTAAGCTGTCTCGGCAATCCCGTCCTCAAAACGCCCAACCTCGACCACCTCCACGCCCAAAGCGTCCGGCTCACTGATTTCCACGTCAGCCCCACTTGTTCGCCCACCCGCGCCGCACTGATGACAGGACGCTACTGCAACCGAACCGGCGTCTGGCACACCGTCATGGGGCGCTCGCTGCTGAGGAGAGGCGAGGTGACTATGGCTGATGTCTTTGCCGCCTCAGGCTTTCGAACAGGAATCTTCGGCAAGTGGCACCTCGGCGACAACTATCCCTTCCGCCCGCAGGACAGAGGCTTTCAGGAAACGCTCGTCCACGGCGGCGGAGGCGTCGGAAACACGCAGGATTACTGGGGCAACGATTATTTCGACGACACTTATTTTCGCAACGGTAAACCCGAGAAGTTCACCGGCTACTGCACGGATGTATGGTTCACCGAGGCCATGAAATTCATTGAGGCAAACAAGGACCGCCCCTTCTTCTGCTACCTGCCCACCAATGCTCCGCACAGCCCTTTCCGGGTTCCGGAAAAGTACAGCGACCCATACTGGGGCAAAGGGGTGAAGGCCCTGTTCTGCGGCATGATTGCCAACATCGACGAGAATATGGGCCGACTCATGGAAAAGTTGAAGCAGCTCGGCATTGACGATAATACGATACTGATATTTATGACCGACAACGGCACCTCCGGCGGAAGATTCGACGCCGGCATGCGCGGCACCAAGGGCTCCGAATACGACGGCGGACATCGCGTCCCCTGCTTTATTCGCTGGCCCGCCGGCGGTTTCGCAGGCGGCGTCGATGTCACACAACTCACCGCCCACATCGACCTGCTGCCCACGCTGATTGAGCTGTGCTCGCTCACTAAACCCGAAGGCGTCCGGTTCGACGGCACAGACATCACGCCCCTGCTGAAAGGCAAAGCTCAGAGCTGGCCCGACAGAACCGTCATCACCGACTCGCAGCGGGTGGAGTATCCCATCAAGTGGAGAAAGAGCGCCGTCATGACCGACCGGTGGCGGCTGATAAATGGGGAGGAACTCTACGATATGCCCGCCGACCCCGCCCAGACAACCAGCCTCGCGGACAAGCATCCGGAGGTCGTCGCCAAACTGCGAAATGAATACGCGGCCTGGTGGGCCGATATTTCCACAACCTTCACCGACTACTGCGAGATAATCATCGGCTCCGACAAGGAGAACCCCTCCAGGCTGACCAGCCACGACTGGCACGCCCACGGCCCCTGGAACCAGGACCAGGTCCGCCAGGGACAAAAGGAAAACAGCTATTGGGTGGTGGAGGTCGCCCGCGACGGCGATTACGAGATTGAGCTTCGACGCTGGCCCAAAGAAGCCGATGCGGCCATCATGGCGGTGATTGAGGACGGCCAGGCTATTAGCGCACAGAAGGCCCGGCTGAAAATAGCAGACTTCGACCAGACAACGCAAATCCCTAAAGGCGCAAAAGCCGCGACATTCACAACAAGACTCAAGTCCGGCAAGACGCGCCTGCAGAGCTGGTTCATCGACGGCGAAGATGACTCCCGCGGCGCATACTACGTCTATGTGAAACGAATAGACTAAAAGTCCGCTCTGTTAATATATGGCCGCCCAGGAACCCGGTTTTTTGTGCGCACGTTTCCCCCTCCCCGTCCAATCAAAATCCTGTCTGTTTGTGAGCGGCCAGAGCGCGCGGCGTTTAGGCAGTGAGGATGGGGTTGTGCGGACGAGGGAAACTCTTGCATTTTAGGGCGTTTTTTTGTACCATAGTGGTAACCGAAAGGACCAGCTAGTGGTTCTCGGGTGTTTATTTGGGAAGTCTGGGTTAAATGGCAAATGTCAAATTGCCATGGCTGCTATCATTTTTGGTCAGTTTTGCAGCGTTTTCATCAGAAGCTTACGGCAAAGGGCGTGTTATCGAATTCGGCTGGGATACGCCGACTATTCCCTGGCTTTGCGACAATGCCGCAGTCACCGAGTGCACTACTGCCTTCCACGGTATCATACTCGACCTGGCGCGACGTGAGGACCAGGGAGGCCTGAGCTGGCTTGCATGGGGCAATACCACCATTGCCGGGGGGCTTCAGCAAAGGGCAGAGGAAGATATTGCGTTGCTAAATGACGCCAACTTCACACGTCTGCGCGATAACAGTTTCTTTCGCCTTAACTCCTCCGGCTGGTCGGCGCCACCCGACTGGTTTGACGCCGAGTTCAGCACTGTCGTTTCAAACGTCACCTTCATGGCCGATGCCGTCAATCAAACCCGCCTTGAGGGAATCGCATTTGACCCCGAAGACTACTTCTCTAATTGTTGGTATTATCCCGGCCAGAAGTACTCGGCAACAAAGACCTTTGAGCAGTACCAGGTGCAGGTGCGCCAGCGAGGCCGCGAAATAGCATCCGCCATTAAGAGTGCCTGTCCGGGGCGCGACTTCACTCTGCTGTTTCTGTTCGCAAATTCCCTGCCCTATATTTCGACCCAGTGGTGGGGACATCCCTTACGCGAAGACAGCTACGGTCTGCTGCCCGCATTTATCGACGGCCTGCTCGATGAGGCCGCCGAACAAATCAGAATCATCGACGGAATTGAAAGCGCCTATCCGAACAAGACTCTGGCAGAGTTTCAAGGCAGCATCAGCAATTACCAGGGCGGTGCGACCCTCAGTGACGATCCTTCGCGGTATTTGTCTTCTGTTGGAATCGGCTTCGGCACCTGGATGGACTATCGTTCCAATGACCTCGGCTGGTACACGGATCCCAACCAGTTCAACCTGAATCATTTCACACCGGAAACTTTCAATCAGGCAATGGACATTTCCACCGATCTTGCCGAGATTTCATGGGTTTATACCGAAATCCCGGACTGGTACCTCGGAACCGTCCCCGAGGCTTACTTTAACGCCTTAGCCGATGTCACGGGATTGCCGCCCGCCACGCCCTGCACTGAGCTGTGGGCTCGCCTGGCGAAGGCCAACAACCCCTTTCCCGCCGATGCCGCCCAGAACGTGCACCCCAAGGTTGTTCTCAGTTGGGAAGCAGGCAACAAGGCCGCTTCACACGATGTGTACCTCGGTACCGATGCCGACGCGGTCGCCGATGCCGATACGAGCGAAACGTTGGACGTGTATATGGGACGACGGGACGCCTGTGAGTATGCTCCGGTCATTTTTCTTGAGTTGGGACAGACCTATTACTGGCGTATTGACGAGGTCAACGACGTCAATGTCTGGCAGGGCGACGTTTGGAGCTTTATGGTTGTCGATGACGACGGCAAGGCCGGCGATCCCAGTCCCGCCAATGGTGCCACGAACGTGCCAGTGAACACGGTCTTGAGTTGGTCTGAGGGTTTAGTCGCAGGCTCACACGATGTATACTTGGGCGCCGATTTCGATGCCGTTAACGACGCCAACACCTCTTCGCCCGAATACAAAGGCAACCAGCCGCTTGTACCTGCCGAGTACGATCCGGCCGGCCTTCTTGAACTTGCCCAGACTTACTACTGGCGGATTGACGAGGTCAACCCCGGCTACTCTGACAGCAAAGGCGACGTCTGGAGTTTTACCGTTGACGACGGAAAAGCCACATACCTGAGCCCGGCCGATGGGAGCTCGGATAACCTGCCCCATCTGATGTTGAGCTGGTCGCCGGGTATTGTTGCAGCTTCGCACGATGTGTATCTGGGCGGTGATTTTGACGGAGTCAGGGACGCGAACACATCTTCACCCGAATTTAAGGCCAGCCAGGCACTTGGCGCTACCACCTATCCTGCAGGTCCTCTTGATTTCGGTGAGACTTGCTACTGGCGGGTCGATGAGGTGAATCCCGGCTACTCAGACAGCAAGGGGGATGTCTGGAGCTTCAAGGTTGCAGACTTTATTGTCCTGGACGATATGGAGTCCTACAACACCAGTGACAACAAGATTATTGATACATGGCTTGATGTGCGCTACAACTCGACGGGTGCATACCTTCGCCTTGCTATTGACCCATGCGACCCCGTTAACTCAGGCCGGCAGTCGATGAAATACGAATATGAGAACAACGGCAGTATGTGGAATGATTTGCACTATTACGCGGAGGCCGTACGGACGTTCTCTGAGCCTTGTGATTTGACCCAGTCAGGAATGAAGGTATTGACGTTGTACTTCTATGGCAATCCCGACAATGATGCCAATGCTGCCGAGCAGATGTATATCGGTCTGGAAGACGGCAACAGCTATGCAGAGACTCGGCACGGCGACAACGGTGAAGATATGAATGACGTCAGGATTTCGCAGTGGCAACAGTGGAATATCAGGCTGCAGGACTTCAATGATGCCGGCCTGGACCTAAGTGACGTCCGCAGAATATACATAGGGTTCGGTGACAGGTCCAACTTGAACCCCGGCGGCATACTTGGTGGTTCGGGTGTCGTTTATTTTGACGACGTCCGACTTTACCCGCGCAGGTGCGTTGCGTCGCTTGCAAAGCCGCCCGCGGACTTCGACAACAACTGCTGTGTTGATTTTGGTGACCTGGCCATACTTGGAAGTCAATGGCTCCAGCCGCCGGGCAATCCATCAGCGGACATTGCCCCGGAGGTTCCCGACGGTATTGTAGATTGGCGGGAGCTGGCCATCCTGTCGAATAACTGGCTGACGGTGATGCTTTGGCCGCCGCAGTAATCAAAAGAACCAATTCGTGGTTCTCAGCCGTTTATTTGCCAAATGCCGGGTATAGAATATTTTTTTCAGCACGCGAACATGAGCAGGAATTTGAGAAACTTGTCAACTGCGCTGATATTGTATTCAGTTTTCATATCCGTGCAGGTCCTCGCCGCAAACGACCTTTCTCCAAAAGACTCGGCGAAGCAAGACCCTGTCAAGATTCTCTGCCTTGGAGACTCGATAACAAAGGGCGCCGGGGCCGAAGCACAAGGCGGTTATCGCGGCCCGCTCCAGAAAATGCTCACGCAGGCCGGTCTGCAATGCGATTTCCTCGGCAGATTCAAAACGCCGGGAATCCCCGACCCCGATCACGAAGGCGACAGCGGTATGCGGCTCGTACGTATGCTCAGGGAAAATGAAGCCGTCGCCAAACAGGCGCTCGACGCCAATCCCGAGTCTGAAATCATTCTTCTGCTCATCGGCATCAACGACCTCATTGTAAACAGAAACACCCCACAGGTGACATTGGACAGGATGGCCCTGCTGCTCGATGAGCTGAACCAATACGCCCACGATGCGAAGATCATTGTGGGCAACCTCGTCCCAAACGCCTCCGATGACCCTGTAAGAGACCAGGCCGGGTACGACCCGGCAAAAACCTATGTCAACTCTGAGGACAAGGTGCTCGAATTCAACCGCGGGCTGCCGGGCGTGATTCAGTCCAAACAGGCACAAGGCATCAAAGTCGAGTGGGTTGACCTGCACAGCGAGATGACAAGATATGACCTGTCCGATGGTATCCACCCGAACAAGGTCGGCTATGACAAAATGGCGTCTGTGTGGTTCAGGGCTGTCATGGCAAGCGCTGCGGAAATGGGCTTTATCATGGCCAAGGGCGCCGGTCCAAACAGCAGCACGTATGTTGTTGAAACCTTTACGGGACCGGTGTTCGACCTTCCGAACTGGGCAGACTCGGGCGCCGATACCGACGGCTTCAACGGCCGCGGACAATTCACCATCAAATCGCCCTACCGGGGACTGCGAAGAACCGTTGGCAAGGGTAGCTTCGAATCGCTGTTCGAGCTGAAGAACATCAAGTTCGCGCATGGCGATTCGGTCATCCACCTTGGTTTCGTGCCCTTTGACCCTATGGCCAAGGTCATAGTACAGGTCAGGCCGAAAGGAATAAGTCTGATTTTCAGAGACCTCGCTGCCGCGCCGGTGATCAATAAAAAGTATGATGACCAGGCGGTGTTCGAGAGGCCGCCAGAGTCTTTGAAAGTCAAAATGACGTGGAATGAACCGAAGAAACAGTGGTGCATCTTTTATGGCATAGATAATAATGAACCTGAAATCGAGATTCCGCAGAGCAGAAAGGGATTGTTTTTTACCAATGATATTGACGTATCAAACGAGGTGCTGGTCTTTATCGAGCGGGGCTCGATGGACGTGGATCATTTCGAGTTTGGCACGTCTGTCCGCGGCTCGGCTTATTACGAGCGACGGACTGGCGAGCAGTTCAAGAGGCCGCAAATCAAGTCCGGCTATTCTCCCGGAAGGTATTACGACTGTGAAATTCCGGCCAGTTCCGACGGCGGCTTTGTCGGTGCGGAGTTTCGACTATGGATTCCAGAGGACCTCGCGTCTGTCAAGGGGATTATAGTCCGCCAGCACGGAACCGGCGCCAACGGCAGGAGATTCGCACACGACCTGCAGTTTCAGGCGCTGGCAGGAAAGCACGACTTCGTGCTGATGGGGACTTTCATGAAGGCGACCGACGACTGTCGCCAGTGGCCTCAGCCGGAAAAAGGTTCTGGCGATGCTTTTGTAAGCGCGCTGCAGATGTTGGCGGAAAAGACCGGCCGGGCGGAGATAAGGCAAGTGCCATGGATTCTTTGGGGACATTCCGCCGGGGGCCACTGGGCGAATTTAATGGCCCGCAGATATCCCGAGCGGGTGACATCGCTGACAAGCAGAAGCGGACACGGCAGTGAATATACCGGCGGCGACCTCGCAATTCCGAACCTTCAAATCGTGGGTGAAAGAGAAGCTGACCCGTCAAAAGACTGGTATGTAAATCTCACGGCCCCCGGTAAGTTGCGCGCCGTTGCCGTCGAGCCCGGCGTCGGACACGCCTGCTCCAACTCCAGATTCCTTACCATCGCCTTTATCGAAGCGGTCCTGGATGAGCTGAAGAAAAATGATCAAGAGCCCCTTGAAAGAAAAAACGGATGGCTCGGTGACATCAACAGCCTTCAGATCGCTCCTTACGAGTCCTTCACCGGTGATAAGACTAATGCGCACTGGATGGTAAATGAAGACTTCGCTCAAAAGTGGAAGTCGTTCATGACAACAGGTGAAATTCCTGATAAGAGCGCCACGATGCCGCCCTTCGATGTCACTATTGAAAGAAAAGGCGATGTAGCCCTGCTGAAGTGGAAGGCTGTGGCCGACGTTGAAACAGGACTCAGGCAGTTCAATATCTACCGCAACGGGAAAATAATCGCCATTGTCCCCGGCCAGAAATGGAACCGGGGCGACGAGCCCGCCCCGATTAATTGCCCAATGCAATATACTATCGATATTGCAGAACTTGCGAAAAACGAAAAACCGTCCCCCTGTACATACGCCGTTTCAAATGTAAACTATAGCGGCTTGGAGTCCGGGGTATCGGGTATTGAAGCCGACTTCCAGGAATAGAAGGCGCGGCATTATGTCCGTTTCGCTGTTTTCAGAAGCGTTGACGCTAATAAAGAAGAAGCCGGCAGTCTGATGGATGCGTTCTGCAAACTGTATATCGGGAGGCGGCCATGACAGAAGAGAAGGGGCAAAGACAAACACGCAGAGAATTTCTTCAAGCGATGGGTTCGGCGGCGGTTTCGGCGGGGGCCCTGTCGATGGTTCCAGGTGGCTCCTGTGCCGCATCGACGGCAGCGCAAGAGTGGGACCGGCCGAACGTTGTCCTGGTGATGACCGACGACCAGGGATATGGCGAGATGGCCTGCCACGGCAATACAATTATCAAGACGCCTAATCTCGACAGACTTCACGCCGAGAGCACGCGATTTACCGCTTTCCACGTCAGCCCGACCTGCTCGCCGACACGCGCATCACTTATGACCGGCCGGCATGAATTCCGCTCCGGCGTGACTCACACAAAGCTCGAGCGCGAACGCCTGAGCCTTGACGCCGTTACGATTGCACAGGTGCTCTCGAAGGCCGGATATAAGACCGGCATCTTCGGCAAATGGCATCTGGGCGACGAAGAACCCTACCAGCCGCATAATCGAGGCTTCGACGAAGCCTTCATTCACGGCGCCGGAGGCATCGGCCAATCATACAAATCCAGTTGCGGCGACGTGCCGGGCAACAAGTACTTCGACCCTGTTATTCGCCATAACAAGACATTTGTCAAAACGAACGGTTACTGCACGGACGTATTCTTCACCCAGGCTCTGCGCTGGATAAAGCGGAACAGCGACCGGCGCTTCTTCGCGTACATCGCCACCAACACGCCGCATTCCCCGCACGTTTGCAGCACGGAGTACTCCAAGCCTTATCTTGATGCAGGTCTTGATGAGAAGTCCGCCACGTATTACGGAATGATTGCCAACATCGATGATAACATCGGGCGGCTTCTCCGCAGGCTCGACGAATGGGCACTGACCGACAACACGCTGCTTATCTTCATGACCGACAACGGACATTCGATGCGCAATCTTTATAACGCCGGTATGAGGGCGCATAAGGGGACGCCTTACGAAGGCGGGACACGCGTGCCGGCATTTTTCCGCTGGCCCGGCCGCACTAAAAAGGGCGTGGATATCGACCGTCTTGCCGCTCACATCGATATTTTTCCAACGCTCGCGGAGCTGTGTCGAGGCACTATTTGCGAAAAGGTTGAACTCGACGGCCGTTCGCTCGTGCCTTTGCTAAAGGACCCAAAGGCCCAATGGCCCGACCGTTACCTCTTTGTTCACCGCGGCAGGTGGGACCGCGGAAAAGCAAAAGACGCTAAGTACTCCGACTGCGCCGTACGCTCCCAGCGATTCAGGCTCGTCAACAACCAGGAACTCTACGACATTGAGAACGACCCCGGCGAAAAGGCAAACGTGATTGACAAGTATCCCGATGTCGTGGCCAAAATGCGAAAGGCCTATGACAAGTGGTGGGATGAGGTGCTCCCCGCGATGGTCAACGAAGATGTTCCCTACGCGAAGGAAAACCCATTTAAGGTTCTCTATCTGAAACAACAGGCCGAGAAGGGCATCCCCGCCTGGCCTGCGGATGAGCCCTATTCGCAAGAACAGAACCGGTTGAATTGATACTTATGCTTAGGAGCAATTATGAAAAAGCAAACGCGAAGAGAATTTCTTAAAGCCATCGGCGCCGGCGCAATTTCCGCGGGGGCCGTGCCGATATTTCCAGGTGATTCCCTCGCCGCATCGACGGCGGGGACAAAAGGCACGCCGCCGAACATCCTCGTCATCATGTCGGATGAGCACAACGCCGGCGTCCTCGGCTGTTACGGCAACAAGATTGTGCAGACCCCCAACCTCGACGGCCTGGCCCGGCGGGGCATCGTCTTCGAGAACTGCTATTGCAATTCGCCGTTGTGCGTCCCCTCGCGTCTGTCTTTTACTTCCGGCAAGTATGCCTCTCGCGTCGGCGCCTGGAGCAATAGCTGCTGGCTGCCCAGCGCCGATTATCCGTCGCTGCCCCGTATTCTGAACGCGGCTGGGTACGTGTCTTTTCTATGCGGAAAGATGCACTATGACAAGACCCGACGATACGGCTTTACCGAGATCGGCGGCGAGGCCAACAAGAGCACCAAGGGAGGTAAGGGACAGCGCCGCGACGCCGACGATTTGGACCCCAAGCCGGGCCATTCGGCACGTTTCAAAGCCTTTCGTCCGGGCGATGATTCGGATATTCTAAGACATGACAAAGCGGTGACGGCGGGCACGACGGAATTCCTGAAGAATCGCAAGGCGTCGGATAAACCCTTTTTCCTTTTTGCCGGATATCTCGCTCCGCACTTTCCGCTGATTGTCCCCGAAAAATATTGGGAGCCTTACAAGGGCAACGTGCCGATGCCGACAATTCCAGCCGGACATCTCGAATCACAGCCGAGGAATTACAAACACCTGCGGATAGCCTTCAATGTCGAGGACGCGCCGCCCGAAATCGTGCGCAAGGGACGCGAGCTCTATTACGGCCTGACCCAGTGGCTCGATGAAGAAATCGGCAAGCTGCTAAAGGCCCTGGCCGAGAGTGAGGTTGCCGACAATACGATTGTGATATACACCACCGACCACGGCGAGAACATGGGCGAGCACGGGCTGTGGTGGAAGAACTGCCTTTACGAGCACGCTGCCCACGTTCCGCTGATTGTCAGTTGGCCGCAGCGCTGGAAGGCCGGCCAGCGCCGCAGCGGCGCCTGCTCGCTGGTGGACGTTGTGCAGACCATTGCCGAGTTGGGCGGGGCGAAAGTCCCCGATGACTGGAACGGTGACTCGATGGTCAAGTGGATGGATGATGCAAAGACCAAGTGGAAAGACGTCGCGGTCAGTGAATACTATGGACACAACATCGCTTCGGGTTATGCAATGATTCGTATGGGTAGGTACAAGTATGTTTATCACACTCCCGCCGACCAAGCTCACCCGGCCGAGCGAGAGCTGTACGATTTGCAGACCGACCCCGGCGAATTCACCAACCTTGCCCACCGCGAGGAACACAAGGATAGAATCGGAGCGATGCACAAGGCATTGGTTAAAGAAATCGGCGAGGACCCCGACAAGACCGAGCAACGCTGCCGCACCGACTACGCCAGAGGCTACGGACGCGCCGAGGAAAATAAGAAAAAGAGAACGTCGTGACGCGACGACTTGACCGTCCACAACATCTGTAAGGACCCGCAAAAAGCCGGAAGTGAGAATTGTGTGCCGGCGAGAAATAAATTGTTGCCGGTCGCGGCTTGGGCCCTCTCCCTGACGGCCTTGATCCCCTCAGATACCGGTTCGCCCGCCGAGATACGAGCCGCGAACTACGAGGTACGACTCACGCCCCCACCACCACAATCGCCAGCCAGATTATCCACATCGTCCTGTAGCGCATAGCTTATACCTCATCGCCTTCGATTTCGCCTTTGCACCATTTGACAAAGTTCTGTACGGCACAGTATGCCATTACGGAGTATGCAATACATCCACCTATTATTAGAAGTGTTATCGCCCATATTGGAAACGGTTGGTGCTCAGTGCCCCATTGGACAATGATTACTGCGATAATTACAGTGACTGCAAAAATAGTGAATCGGTTATGTGCACGAACCGAACGGTCTCTTGTTTCCCATTTCAGGCTGGCCCATGGAAAAGCGACAGCAAAGAAGGCTCCAATAGCATACCAGATACAAGCCTTTTTGAGAGGCACATAGAAGAACGAATTAGATATAGCTACGATAACGACTCCCCCGATAAGACCGGCAAGGCTTATCGTTATCGCATGCTTTGGTTTTATCGGGACCTTGTGTCGTGAATTATTTATCCGTTTGGCTGTCATCACAAGGTAATCCAGCTCCCCGCGCCGACCCGCCGGTTCACTTCAAAAGTCCGCATGGGCTGAAACCCCATCATACAATCCGAATACCAACGACAAACCACGATTCACGAACCACCCTTCCGTTTTCAATAATTACCAAATCCGTCCTTAAACTGCAAGTACTTTCGGTGGATTTCTCTGGGGCTGTGTGCGCAGACATTTAACCACGCCCGTTAACCAATTACTCTCCTGCCAGTGATGCCTCACCAACTACCAGTCACAATTCACGCATCAACTCATCCACCCACAATCGCCCCTTCCGCCAGCAACCCCGCAAGCCTACCCGCCGTCATCCCGACCGGAGTCCGCCGTAGCCGGACGAAGCGGAGGGATCTATTAAATCATGTCATTGCGAGGAGGCCCAAGCCGACGCCGCAATCTCCCCCCTATTTATCAATCATCCTTTATCATTTACAATGGCCTTCCCCCAGCAACACCACAACAAGAACCCCACATGCTCGAATCCCGCCTTAATCGTTGACATCTCGGCCCCGTCGCAATATACTCACCATCCACATTATCCGTTAGAAATGTTCGACTCGATATGAAGAAATACCTGGTTGTGAGCTTGATGTTGGCGGCGCTGCCGGCGGCCTCAAAGGCCGAGTGGACGTATCTCGGCGATTATGTAGCCCCCTACAAAACAGAGGGCAACGTCGTCACATTTACGTGCAGCAATGCAACAGTCAAGGTCGAGGTCTGCACCGAAGACATTCTGCGGATACGGATGAACAAATCAGGCGAGTTCAAGCCGAACGAGCCCTGGGTGGTCATAAAGTATGACTGGCCCCAGGCAAATTTTACCGTGAAGGACCGCGGCGATTACATCGACATTTCCACTCCGACCATTACGCTCAAGGCGTACAAGTCGCCGTTCCGATTGGATATTTACGATGAGGATACGCGCCCCCTGTGCCTCGAGCCGAACGATGGCGGGATGGGCTTCGAAGAAGAAAAGGTCATCTGTCGAAAAAAGCTCACCGAAACGGACCACTTCTTCGGCCTCGGCCAGCGCTATGAAAAGTCCGACCTGCGAGGCGAAAAACGAGAGCTTTGGCTCACTGAGAATGTCACCTGGATACCCTTCTTCATGGCCACCGACGGTTACGGCATATTTTTCCACAACACCTGGAAGACAACCTTCGATTTCACCGGCGACCCGTACTCGTTTTCGGCGCCCGGCGGCGGCGAATTGGATTACTACTTCATCTACGGGCCGAGCTTCAAACACATCCTGGATCAGTACACGAAGGTTACCGGCAAGTCCCCCCTGCCGCCCAAGTGGGCCTTCGGAATGATCGCCAGCAAGTGGTCCAGGCAAAAAGGCCAGCAGGGAATACTGGATGATGTCACTGCCGCCCGCACGGAAAAGGACTGGCCCCTCGACTGCATCAGGGTGCACGCGAAGAACTGCGGGCAGGGAATCTGGGCCTCGCCCAACCTTAGCTGGCCCGATGACGGATGGGGCGCCTTCGACGCTGTTGATGAGCTGGTAAAGAAACTCCACCAGATGAACTGTCACGCTATCTTCTGGGAGAGTCCCGGCATACCCCGGACGTGCACCGAGAAATACGAGGATGCGGATTCGCAGGGTCTGTTTATCACGCAGGACGGCGCGACCTGGAACGGCAGGTTCGGCTACGGTGTGGAGCCCGGCGCGCTGGTCGATTTCTGCAACCCCGAGGCAAGGAAATGGTGGGCGGGACTGCACAACTTTATGATCGATTTCGGCTCCGACGGCGCGGCCGGCGACCACGGCGAGGAAGTCTACGGCACGATGTATTCGCCCCACGCGAAAATGTCTGGTGAGGAGCTGCACAATCTTTATTCGATGCTCTACGATATGGCAAGCTGGGAGGCTTACAAGGCGCGCAGGCCCAACAAGCGCTGCGTGGTGTGGGGGCGGTCGCTCTGGGCGGGCACACAAAGATACCCTATGCAGGGAACGCAGGATTCGCACAGTGAAGGAAAGAACATCGAAGGCGAGATTATGGGCTGCATCAACTTCGGGCTTTCGGGTGTACCCTTTAGAATCTATACCGACAACGTCACGCGCGAGGTTCTCGACAGCCAAAGAACCGACTGGCCTCTTTCGAGGCTGAGCCAGTATTTGTGCCTGACCGTTGCGGGGGAAAGAACAGAGCTGTATTGGACCGGCCGAGAAATCCCGGACGACAACTACCGCAGATTCGCGCGCCTGCGCTATCGTCTGATGCCGTATATTTATACGTACGCGAGAAAGACCACGCAGACGGGTCTGCCGCTGGTTAGGGCGATGGTGCTCGAATACCAAAAGGACCCCAACACATACGGCGCCTATGGGCAGTATCTGTTGGGCGAAGAGCTGCTGATCGCCCCGCTCTGGAGCGACAGCACCTTCGTGCGGCAAATATACCTGCCCGAGGGCGAGTGGATTGATTTCTGGGACGGAACGAAATACCAGGGCGGACAGACGATTATTTACGACGCTCCCATTGATAAAGCCCCCATTCTCGTAAAAGCCGGCGCCATTATTCCCATGGCCCCGGACGGCCAAAGTTACGTCGATGAGAAGAGAAGCCCGCTGACAGTCAGGATTTATCCCAGGGGTACATCGTCTTTCACCCTTTACGAAGACGACGGCGCCACCTACGACTACGAAAAGGGCGTCTTCGCCTCTACGACTTTCTGGTGCGCCGAGCGCAAAGACGGATTGCTCCTGACCAAGAGCGCCCCGCGTGGAAGCTATAAGATTCCCCAAAGAGACCACATAATTGAGGTCCACAAGAAGATGGACGTAATATCAGTCAGGACCGGCCGAACACCCATCCCGCGGTACAACACCAGGGCCGATTTTGATGCCGCCGCCGAGGGCTGGTTTTACGATTCGGCCGCCAATATAATGTGGGCCAGAATTAAAGGCCGCGCCAACGAGCTCTTCTCCCTCGGCTTCGTGACCGCAATTTCAGACGAATAACCACTAATCCTTCATCAATCCATCCACCATCGCAGAGCTGCCGCCCAGGACAAATAATCATTTGATGCGCACCCGTAAAAGAAAGCCGGAAATACGGTTGACAACCCGCCGCTTGGTCCTAAAATATGTTTGTTGCGCGTGCAAATGGGCGGTTTCGCCGCATAATTGCCAAGTGCAGTAAAAAAGGCACGTCGCAACACGGAGACGGGGGTGACGAGAAGCTCAGAACACACACCTGTCTCCGTTTTGTTATGCGCATTTTTGTTCGGGCGGTGCGACAGGCGCGAGTGATTGAAATATTGAGGGCGCCATGATGAGCGACTTGTTCGACCTTAAAGGCAATGTGGCAATCGTAACCGGCGCTTCCCGCGGTCTGGGCCGGGAAATGGCCGCGGCTCTGGCTGGGGCTGGGGCCGATGTGGTGATTGGCAGTCGCCATCAAGCCGACATCATCGAGGCGGCAAAACTGATATCGAATGCCACGGGACGCAGAATAATCGGCTGCACTTTGGATGTCACGGACCGAAGTTCCGTCGAGTCTCTCGTTGCTCGTACCATCGACGAATTCGGCAAAATTGACGTGCTGGTCAACAACGCCGGTATGAATATCCGCTCGCCAATCGCGGAAATCACGGACGAGGACTGGAATCAAATACAGCAGGTTAATGTCACCGGGGTATTCTATTGCTGTCGGGCGGTCAGTGAACACATGGTCAAAGCTGGCTACGGCCGCATCATCAACATAGGCTCGACCCTGAGCCTTGTGGGGCTCCAGAACCGATTCAGCTACACCGCCTCCAAGGGCGCCGTCGTGCAGATGACTCGGACCCTCGCCGTCGAATTGGCCCAAACCGGTGTCACCGTCAATTGCATCTGTCCCGGGCCTTTTGCCACCGAGATAAACAGACCCGTTATGGAAAATGCCGAGGCGACCGCCGGCCTGTTGAGTCATGTGCCAATGAAACGCTGGGGGAGGCTGGAGGAAATCAGGGCGCCCGTGGTTTTCTTGGCGAGCCCCGCCGCCGGCTATGTCACCGGAGCAATCCTCAGCGTTGACGGGGGCTGGACGGCATGGTAGTCCCCGGCCAAAAAGTCCGCGACCGACTTGACCAAAGGTGAAAGATGAAACGCACAGGTAGAACAAGAGCGAAACAAGAAAAACTGTCCGACAACCACTTGTGCGAACTGGCTGTTCGCAAAGAAGGCGTCAAAAACGCCCGCATCATTTCACCTTCAAACGTGGAAACCGCTGCATGGGTGCGACTGAAATGCCGCTATGGATGTGAAGGCTACGGGCAGTGCCTGGTTTGCCCTCCCTTTACGCCGACCCCCGAACAGATGCGCAAAGTCCTGGACTGCTACAAACGGGCGATATTGATACATTTCGACCCAGAAGTGGACGTCAAGAAGACAGTTGCCGAGCTTGAACGGGATATTTTTCTGCGCGGCGCCTGGAAGGCCCTGGGCCTTGGTGCAGGCCCCTGCTATTTCTGCCGAAAATGCAGCGTCGAAAAGAAAGAGTGTCGGCATCCCGAGCTCGCCCGACCCTCAATGGAGGCCTGCGGCATCGATGTCTTCTCCACCGTAATCAAGGCCGGTTTTCCCATCGAGGTCGTTCGCACACAACGCCAGTGCCCCAATTATTACGGTCTGATTCTTGTTGACTGACTGTCGCACTGTCGGGGAGCGTGAACATGCAGATTGATTCTTACAAATTTGGTGAAATAGTCATCGATGGTACAACTTATGGTAGTGACGTGATTATCGCAGCCGGCACTGTGCGGCCCAACTGGCGGAGAAAACAAGGCCATTTGCTTTCTGCCGAAGACCTCGAAGCTGTTATTGCGGCCAGGCCTTCGGTTCTGGTGATCGGCTGTGGGGCGTCGGCGATGATGAAGGCGCCCGAAGAAACTCGGCAGGCTTTGCGCGAACGGAACATTCAATCCGAAGCGCTCGATACTCATAAAGCGGTCCAGCGATTCAATCAACTCTCAGCCGAAGGTGCGAACGTCGCAGCGGCTCTGCATTTGACCTGCTGAGAGCGTCACAATACTACGAGCACATTCGCCTTGAGACGACGGCAGCCAGCAGGTAACCGCCCAGCGCAATAAAGGCCACGACCGTAAAGCCCACCGAAATCGCCAGCAGCGTGCCGAGGACGGCTCCCGTCACCGAAGCGAAACCGTTGACGCCCCAGGCCCAGGGAACGAGCGGCTGACTGCGTGCGGCGAGGCGCTTGAGCCCGGTGGGAAAGGGCATCCCCATAAAAAACGCTAATGGGCCGGTGACGACCAGCCCGAGCATCAGCCGCGCCGGGCGGGAGAAGCTGACCAGCCATTCGAAGAACAAGCCCAAGAAGCCGATCTCAACTATGCCCACGACAACGATAATCGCCGCAGCTACCACTATAAGGCGATTGGGGCTCGCGGTGTACCTGAGCAGACGGCCCGAAGCCAGAGAACCACAACCGGAAAAGAACAAAAAGCCCACCAGAGTCACCGCCACGCCGAATACAGGGTGACCTATCAACAGTGTCATCTTCTGGATAAAGCCCATCTCCAGAAACATATAGGCCAGGCCGAGCAAGAGGAAATAAACCAATACAGGCAGCTTCCGCGCTTCGGCGGTCCTGATGGGCTTGGCAATCCACAAAGGAAGCACGATAAGCAGCACGCTGGCAAGGGCCGCCTGAAGCAAAGTCGCGACCAGAACCAGATAGCCCCATTCGGAAAAAGGCAGCCATCGGCGGCCTAATGTGCGAACCATGTGTGGCAGGGACTTCCATTTGAAGAAGTCGAAAAAGTAAGGCCGGTCGTCGGTGGCGGGCCGGATATTATAAACGTAATCGCGGCAGAAGTTCTCCCACTGCGGCGACAGAATCTGTCGAGCGCTGCGGTAATAAACAGGCCCTTCCTCAAGGACGTGGTATTGATTTGCCTCATTCGCTTCTATGCCGGGGACATGCACAAGGTCGAACGACCGCTCATGAGCGAACCTGCGCACCTTTTCGATTTGAGCGTCTGCAAATCCTTGCGGTGAAACGACCATAGTCGCCGTCGCCCAGCTTCGAATCATAACAATATGGTTGCCGGGCTCGGTGACGCTGCTCCGGCGCAGCGCCTCGGCTATTGTGGCGAGCATCTTGAGGCTGTCACGGGGCGGGGTCTTCAAAACGCGGGTAATGCTGAGCAGCCCACCCGGACGCAATCTGGATAGCGCCTGCTCAACGGCCTCGACCGTATAAAGGTGACTCTCATTGAGGGCGTAAAGCCCCGCTGCCGAGGCGCTGAACGAATCGAGCAATGAAATGCTTATGACGTCAAACCTCTCCGGCGTCGTCTGCAGGAAACTGCGGCCTTCGGCTGCTATGATTTCAACGTCATCACGCCGAAACAGGCCCGATGCGAAGTCATTAAAAGTGTTGCGCACCAGATCTATTATCTGGCCGTTCATCTCCACCGCCGTGACTTTGGCGGCACCCAGCGACAGAGCCTGCGCCACATCGGAGCCGCCGCCGGCGCCGATGACGCACACCTCCGGCTTGCCAAGCAAATGGCAAGCGAGGGCCGAAGTCATATAGTCGTAGCAGTTAAGGTCGCTGAAGTCTTCGAATTTATTGATAGCCGATGTGCCGTCGGCATCGCTGATTATCAGCATCTGCTCAGGCAGTTTGCCGGCAAATGTCAGGCTCAATCCGGGGAAGCTGCGAATGGTGGGCGCCCGCACGGTATCCAGGCGGGCCAGCGGACTAAAGCGGGCGGCGGTAAGCTGGGCTTCGGGAAGCTCCCGGTACCACACAAGTGACTTGTGCTGCGAGATATTTATCGCAAGCGCAAGAGGTCCGGTCGGATTGAACACCAACAGGCACATTGCCGCAGCAAGCAATGTGGCAGCCGCCCACCGTCGGGACAGTGAAACAGTCAGCATCAGCGCCGCCGCAAACGCCGCGGCGCTTATCACCAGCAGCAGGTGCTCCGGCGCATTGCCGTACATCAGCGCGACAATCCCCGCCGCTCCCAGGCCGGAGCCAGTCATATTGTAGAAATAAAGGCGCGGCGCCTTATCGGCGAAAACGGTAAACGCAAGAGCGATGCTGCCGCCTGCACAGAAAAACGGCACGAAAAAAAACAGGTAATACGCAACCAGATAGAGTATCTGCCGGCGGTCCCATATCAGTTGCAGCTCATCGAACGGCACCTTCTGACTGATATAGAACACCGCGGGCGCCGTCACCGCAAAACCCATCGCCAGTGACCACATCCAGCCTCTGTAATGCTCCGTCAGCCTTTTGGAGCCCACAGCAACGAAGGTCCCGCCGGCCCCGAAACCCAATAGCGCCGTGCTGATTACCAGATAGGAGAAATGATGCCAGTGCCCGATGGAAAGCGCCCGCACAAGCACCAGCTCCAGTGCGAGGGCGGCTGCCGATATGAGAAAAATGGCGATTGCGAATAGTGTCATTTTCCGGACGGCCCTTCGGCCTCCATCGCGCGGCCCGTCATGGGTACAAAACGCACGGGAATAAGACTGCGGCTGCGGACCTCGCCCTTGTCATCTTTGGTAATCAGCACGAGCCACTGCGACCCGTATGGACTTCCCAGCGGCAGAATCATCCGCCCGCCCGGCTTCAACTGCTCAATCAAAGGCGGGGGCACAAGCCCGGCCGCGGCCGTTATGATAATCGCATCGAAGGGCGCCTTCTCCTCCCAGCCGAAATATCCGTCCGCGTGCCTGACCCTCACGTTCCGATAGCCCAGCTCATCCAGACGCTCCTTCGCCGACTCGGCTAACTTCTCCAGAATTTCGACCGTATAGACTTCCCCCGCAATCTCGCCGCAAACCGCCGCCTGATACCCCGACCCCGTCCCCACCTCGAACACCTTCGAGTTGGGGTCGAGTTCGAGATATTCGGTCATATACGCCACTATGTAAGGCTGGCTTATCGTCTGGTTGAGTCCTATCGCCAGCGGATGGTCCGCGTAGGCCCGCTCGAGGTCCCGCCGCTGCACAAAGGCGTGACGCGGAACCGTCCGCATCGCCCGCAAAACGTCGGGGTCATTCACGCCCCGGTTCTTGATATCATAAGTGACCATCCTTTCGCGCTCGCGCACCCGCTCGCCGAATGCCGGATGATTGTGGTCCGGCCGCTCGAGCGGTTTTTCGTTTGCGTCACGCGGTTTCCCTTTTTCCACCTGGCGCGGACGGTTCGCATCCTTCGGCTGATTTTCGCTCGATTCTTTCTTTTCCGAAGCGAACGTCAGGCGTTCCGATTCGGCCGGCCTGCGCAAAACAAGCGTCCCCACTGCCGCCAGAGCGATTAGTATCAAAGCAAGCGGCACAAACGTCCGGCTCTTCTGCCTGGCGTGACCTTCTTCTGCCATCTTCATATTCTTCATGGCACCGCTCCGCGATTAACCCATAAAGAAGCGCCTTGAATTCGCCCCAAGTATAACACACAACGCCCGCAGCGTCAATTCCCGGCCGGCAATTGCGCGGCGCCATTCCTGTGCAGGACCTGGCCAAAGCCATCCTGTCCGAGTGCACGACTACTTCTTAGCCAGCTCGCGCTTGATAGCCATCAATTCCGAAAGCACCGGCCAGGGGGTGCGAGTCAGCGACAATCTGCTGTCGAGGTCGCAGACCCACTCGACGGGAAATTCCTTTATATGGTAGCCGGCTTTCTGCGCCCGCAGTATCATCTCAACGTCGAACATAAACCCGTCGCTTATGCACTGGCCGTAAAGCTGCCTTGCGACGTCGCCCCGGTACACCTTGAACCCGCACTGCGAGTCGGTGATGCCCGGCGGCATCGTCAGCATCCTGTTCAGCACCCATTTGAAAAGTCGCGCCGCGATTTTTCTATACCAGTGCTGCCCTTGTTGAATGTCGCTCTCTACCAGCTTGCGCGAGCCGTGCGCGATATCGCAGCTTCCGTCTTTGAGCATCTCCAGCCCCAGCAGCACATTCCCGAAGGGCACGCAGCAGCCGCTGTCGGCGAACATCACGTACTCGCCGCACGTCTCTTTCATACCGGTCCGGACGGCGCAGCCTTTTCCCCTGTGCTCGCAGGCTATTACGTTTACCGATACACCTTCCGGCACGTTTGCACTGGCTTTCCTTGCGACGTCGCCGGTTCCGTCCGTGCTGCCGTCGTCAACGACAATGATTTCGCCCGCAAAACTATTTCCCGCTAAAAACTCCACGGCCGCTTCAATATCCCGACCGATTTTCTTGCTCTCCTCGAATGCCGGTATAACAATCGATAAATCCACTTGGTCGTTTTCTCGATCACAGAACGTTCTTTCCTGGTTCATAGTCCAACGGCGAATTATAGGCGACCGGCCCCGATTTTTCCAGTGACCTTTGCTGGCGCTGCTCATTTTGCCTTTTTTTGCGAATTCTGCGCAAAACGCAAGGTACGTCAGGTCGAACGGCCCCCCGACTTCGCCGAGCTTCCCTCGACCGAGCTCGTCGCAGGCAGCAGAGCCGTGAACTAAATCGTTCTCAAAATGTACTATCTAAGGGGGGATTTGTTATAATAGTTGGGATGCTTCAGCGCCTGCCGCCGATTGAGAATCGAGAATGGGCGGTACAAATATGAAGTGGGGCCTGAATTGAAGGTACAGTGCGAATTATGTCCGAAGATGTGCCTGATTGAGCCTGGCCAGAGCGGCGAGTGCCGCGTCAGAATCAATATCGACGGCGTCCTGCGAACCGTCGTTTACGGCTTCCCCTGCTCAATCCGTATCGACGCCGTCGAGAAGAAGCCTTTGTTTCATTTTCTCCCCGGCACCGCAATCCTCTCCATTGCAACCGTCGGCTGCAACCTTCACTGCCGCAACTGCCAGAACTGGGAAATATCGCAGGCCAATCCCGAAGAAACCGAGGCCGCCGCCTGCTCCCCGGAAAAGCTTGTCGAGATCACCCGGACAAACCGCTGTCTCTCGCTGGCCTACACCTATACCGACCCGATCGTTTACTACGAATACACGTACGATACGGCCAAACTCGCGAGAGAAAAAGGCATACGCAACGTGCTGGTGACCGCCGGATACATCAACCCCGAACCCTGGAAACGTCTGCTCGAATTCGTCGATGCGGCAAACATCGACTTAAAGGGAATAACCGACAAGTTCTATCGCGAGGTCTGCTCGGCGACATTAAAGCCTGTGCAGAACGCCATGGTTCTGACAAAGGCCGCCGGCGTACATCTTGAGGTCACCAACCTCATCATTCCGACCCTCAACGATAAGCCCGAAGAGATAACCGAGCTTGTCCGCTGGATAAAGGCGAACCTCGGCAGTGACACGCCCATGCATTTTTCCCGATTCTTTCCTCGGTATAAAATGTTGCATCTGCCGCCCACACCGGCACAAACTCTCGATCTGGCGCGCGAGATTGCGCTCAGCGAGGGGCTCAACTACGTCTATATCGGCAATATCAGCAGCAAGGCCGGCCAGAACACGTATTGTCCGTCCTGCAGGAGTCTGCTCATAGAACGCAGCGGCTTCACTATTCTGCAGAATCGCTTGAAGGACGGACATTGCCCCGATTGCAGCACAGAAATATATGGAGTCTGGAAATGACACGCAGAAAATTCATTCGGAAATTAGCGGCGGCGTGCTCGGCGGTTGTGGTCGGTGCCGGATGGCTGGCAAAGAAGGCCGCGCCGCGCAGGTTCGTACTCGCCGTCAGGACAAAATTCTATCCCGGCTCTTTGAAACCGTTAGGGGACATTTCCAAACCAGGTAAATGGAGTGGTTGATATGGATAAAAACACAAAGAAATTATCGCGCGTTGCGGTTCTGCTGGGCCTGGTCATCGTGTCAGTGGGCATTGCAGGGCTGATTCTCTGGAAAGCAAGGGGGCCGGAATCTTCCTCTGCAGCCGAGCAAAAAAATCCTTCCGTCGGCAAAACACCACCGGCGCCCGCTGAAAAAGTATTGAGGTCTTCGCTGGCCGGCAGCTGGTACCTCGCCGATGCCAACGCGCTCACCAAACAAATCGATGGCTTCTTCCAAAAAGCGGATGTTAAGCCGAAGCCGAACGTTATTGCCCTGATACTGCCGCACGCCGGTTATCAGTATTCCGGACAGACCGCGGCTTTCGGGCTGAAAACCATTGACAAAAAGTATAAACGAATCGTTGTCATCGGCCCCAGCCATCGGGCGCCAATGGAAGATATGCTGAGTGTCCCCAGAGTGACTCATTACCAGACGCCTCTCGGAACGGTGCCGCTCGACGTGGAATTCATAGACGAGCTTTTGAAATTTCCGATGTTTCAGAATCTTCCCTACGCCCACCAGTCCGAGCACAGCGTTCAGATCGAGCTGCCTTTGTTGCAGCACTGTCAGAAGGACTTCAAGTTTGTCCCAATAGTGGCCGGTCACTGCTTGCTGCCGACGGTCAAAAAGGCAGCCGCAATTCTTGCAAGTCTCATCGACAACGAGACGCTCGTCGTTGCCAGCTCTGATTTTGTGCACTACGGCCCGAATTATGGCTATGTGCCTTTCACGGAGAATATACCGGCCCAAATAAGGAAACTCGATATGGGCGCGTACGAGCATATCGCCGGGAGGGACGCCGAGGGCCTTCTGGAGTACAGGAGCAGGACGGGGGCAACTATATGCGGCTGTGTCCCCGTCGCCGTATTACTTGCGATGCTGGATAAGAATGCCGAGGCCCACCTGGTGAAGTACGCAACGTCCGGCGAGCTGACCGGCAGTTTCACCAATTCTGTCAGCTATCTTTCCGTGGTCTTTACCGGCGCCTGGCAGAACACGCCCGTGGTCAAGCCGCAGCAAAACAAAGCAAAGCTAACCGAGGAGGAGAAAAAGCAGTTGCTGACCTTGGCCCGCAAGACCATAACCAGTTATCTTCAGGACCAGCGGGTCCCCGAGCCCGCCGAGATGGGTGTGACTATCACAACCGGCATGGAATCTCCGCGTGCGGCATTCGTGACCCTGAAAAAGAATTCGCATCTGAGAGGCTGCATCGGCGATATTTTCCCGCAGCGGCCGCTGTACAGGTCGGTCATCACCAATGCGCTTAACGCCGCGGTCAACGACCGGCGCTTTATGCCCGTAACCAAAGACGAATTGGGCGGTCTGACCATCGAGATATCAGCTTTGACGCCACCTGAGCCCGTCGATTCTTACGAGAAAATCAGAATCGGCACTGACGGCGTAGTGCTCAGAAAGGACGGCCGGTCCGCCGTCTTCCTGCCGCAGGTGGCGCCCGAACAAGGGTGGGATTTGAACCAGACGCTCACGCACTTGTCTCAAAAAGCGGGCCTGCCGCCCGACGCGTGGAAACAAGGCGCCAGCTTTCTCGTGTTCCAGGCGGATGTTTTCGGCGAGAATGAAAAATGAAATTCGCTCGCGGCTTGCTCATATTCAGCTACGGCCTTTTTACCATCGCCGCCCAGACCCTGCTGTTCCGCGAGTTCATCACCACCTTCGAAGGAAACGACATAAGCGTCGGCATCTTCTTCGGCTCTTGGTTTCTCTGGGTAGGCCTGGCAGCCATTCTCGTCCGCAGAGCGCACGGGTTTACCGAGAAATTGCTCAACAATATCGACCTCCTTTTTCTTGCCTATGTCCCGGCCTTTGTTCTTCAGGTGCTGCTCGTTGTTCAGGCGCGGGAGCTGGCGGGTGTCGAGTCCTATGCAAGATTTCCAATAGTAACAATTGTAGTTTTGTCACTGGTTGTTAACGCACCTGTTAGCATCATTACCGGCATGTTTTTTCCGCTTGCCTGCCGATGGGTCAGGCGGGAAGCAGGGCTTGCCGTCTCGCGTGTGTACATCCTTGAAGCGGCCGGCAGCTTCGCAGGCGGCCTCGGCGCAACCGTCCTGCTTGGGTTGGGGCTTACCTCGGCCCGCGTGTTCCTGCTGCTTGCTTTCGTTGTTTGTTTTTCCCTGTTTCTGGTGGCCGCTGCGAACGTGAGACAACACCGGGCCCAGCCCGTTTTGGCAAGGCGCTACAAGGTCAAAATGGCCCTTCAGTTGTTGAATCTTCTGTTGGTGCCCTTCTGCCTTGCCGTCGGTCTTGATGAGGATTTGATGGGTCGCATCAGGACCGCAAAATGGAGCAAGCTGCTCCCACGCGATGCCCTTCGCGGCTCGTTCCAAACCGCTCAGGCGGAGTACCTTTACGGTGTATATCAGGGTCAGTGGGTGGCCGTGCGCGAAGGCAGCACCTGTGAAGTGCTGCCGGACCATGAATCGGCGGGGCGCATCGCCGCCGTCGGTCTTTGCCAGAATCCGCACGCACGCAGAATCCTGGTTATCGGCTCCGGACTGGGACTGTGCTATGAATTCCTGCGCCTGCCCCAGGTAGACCATGTCACCTGGGCGCACTGCGACAGCGAGTACGTCCGGAAAGTCGAGAGTTTCATACCGCCTGAACTTAGGATCGATGATGAGCGATTTGACAAGCTCGCCGGCGACGTTCGTGTTCTGCTGGCCGACAAGAAAAAATACTTCGACTTGGTGATTCTCGATTTGCCTGAGGCAACCAGCTCCGTTCTCAACCGGTATTACACGCTTGAGTTCTACCACCTCGTCAGACAGTCCTTGGGGCCGGACGGTGTCTTTGCCGTCCGCGTGGCTGCCGGCGAAAACATCATGGGCACCGAGCTGATTAATCTCGGCGCCTCGGCAAAACTGACCCTCCAAAAGGTCTTTTCGCAGTTCGTTCTTGTCCCGGGCGAGGACAGCTGGTTCATCGCCTCCGATTCCGTCAACCTGACCGGCAACCCCGGCACGCTGCGCGACCGTTTTGCCGCCATCGAACGCGGCCCGGAGGTCTTTCCTGCGGATGGTCTGCTTTCCGTCTATTTGCCCGACCGCGCCGAAAAGGCTCTCGCCACCTATGATACCGCCGACCTGCCGGAAGGCCTGCTGATAAATCGTGATTCGAGGCCGCTCGCCCATCTGTACAGTCTGCTGCTTGCCGCCAAACAATCCGGAGCGCCGGTCGCAATGTTTACCAAGCACTTGGCCTTGGCGGGGCCCCCGGCTTTTCTTGTACCCATAATTGTTATCATTGTGCTGCGATTGTTCTATGTCCTCCGGGCCGGTCACAACGGACGCTCCTCAAGCTTCGACAGCACCTTTCTCGTCTTCTCCGCAGGCTGGATAGGAATAGGCGTCGTAATTGTCCTGATGTACCTCTATCAAACCCGTTTCGGCTCGCTCTTTCTGCACATCGGCGTAATATCTTCGCTCTTTATGCTGGGCCTAACCGCCGGCGCTTCTCTGCTAAGCAGTCTCCTTTCTCCTGACAGAAAAACACGCCCTGAAATGTCGCTTTTTGTAATAGTGTTTGCGCATGTGCTTGTACTTGCCGTAATTGCCTTGTGGCCGCTCGAGCAATGGACGCATCTTACCTTCGGTATCTTTTTCGTTTTTTGCGGCCTTTGCACCGGCTGTTATTTCCCCCTGGCCGCCAGACAATTGGCAGACTCCCACTTTGAGCCGGGCCGGGCGGGCAGCAGCCTCCAAACCGCCGACCACCTCGGAGCATCGTTTGGCGGCCTCGTGACCAGTCTTGCTATTGTCCCCGTCCTCGGCACAAGGCTCGCCCTGTTCGTGTTTGCCCTCTTCATCCTGACCAATCTGCCGCCTGCTGCCCTTCGAGTGCTCAGACCCAAAAAGGCCATGGCTTTGGCCCCGGCAGGCTTCAGCTTCCGCGGGGCCGGCTACGCCTTATTCGCTGTCGCGCTGTCGGTCATTATCTGCTCCAACCTGCTCGCCTTTGCCGGCACGCGCCTGAGCCCTTCGCTGCCACTCTATGCTGCGCAGGCATTGGCCGGTGACGCCCGGATAGAGCAGACATCCGCGGTGATTGAAGATAAAACCGTCAGGTATTTTCAGGTTTACCAGGCCCGGGCAGACGCCAATGCCCCTTCGCCCGCTTCACAGATGCAGAATCCGACCGGATATGTTTTCAGCTCCGAAGACCTCGCGCCGGACGTCCGCGGCTTCGCAGGAAAGATTAACCTGGGGATTCACGTCGATGCCGCCGGCGAGTTGATTAACTTCCATATCATCCGCTCAAACGAAACCCCCGCCTACATGGACCTTCTTACCCAATGGCAGGATGGTCTCAAAGGGCGTAACCTCTTCCGCCCTGCACCTTTCGCAGGCGTTCACACCGTCAGCGGCGCTACCGTCAGCTCCGAAGCAATTATTGTTTCTTTTGAGCAATCTGCTCAGAAGTTCGCAGAACAAGTACTAGGCCGGGCCCTGCAAGCCGGTCCCCACCAAAGGACGCATCGGGCCGCCTATGTCCCGGACACGGGCGCTATATATCTGATGCTTGCCCTCGTGTTTACCCTCATCGTAATTTACCGTGGAGGATTCTGGAGCCGGCTGGCGGTCCTCGTGTTCAACCTCGTGGCGGGCGGGATAATCCTGAACGCTCAGTATAGCACCGAACAAATCGCGACCGTTTTGTCCCTGCATGCTCCGGCGGTGAAGCTCTCCGGCGCGTGCCTGCTGGCGCTGGCGGCGCCGCTTCTGGTGATGGTCTTCGGCAATATCTACTGCGGCTACCTCTGTCCCTTTGGCGCCGCCCAGGAGCTCCTCGGCTATATCATACCCCGCAGATTCAAACAGCCGATAGCGAGAGACAGGATGCGCCAGGCAAGATTCATCAAATACATAGTCCTGTTCCTAGTCATAATCGTCTTCTTTCTTTCGAGGAGCCGGACGACTCTCGCCGCCGACCCGCTGATATCAATCTTCAATATGCGATTTTCGATTCTTGCCCGCCGTCCTTTTGGCGGGTACGATTTGCAGCCGGCCCTCCTGTGGATAACCGGCATGGCCCTGCTCGGCTCGATTTTCTATTCCCGCTTCTGGTGCCGCTACTTATGCCCCGTCGGGGCCTTGCTGTCACTGTTTAACAATGTAACATTGCTCAAGCACCTTCTTCCTCCGAAGAAATACGCTCGATGCGAGTTTGGCCTGACCGGCAAGGACAGAATGGACTGCATATACTGCGACAAGTGCCGCTATGAAGCCCAGGCCATTCCAAAGCAGGAGCTTGAGCCGGGCGTTGAGCGCCCCGGCGTCCAATGGCTTCGCCGTTATCTTGTTGCCACTGTAATCGCAGCAGCGCTGGTGGTCTCGGCCATATCCGTAAACAAGTTTCTCGAGGCGATGCCCACAGGCCGGGATTATTCCGCCGCCTTTGTCGCCTCCGGCGGCCAGCCCAGAGATGTGGATTTGCAGCGCATCCGGACCATGATTCGACAAAATAAACTCTCCGACCACGAAGCCGAATACTACAAACCGGTCGAATGAACGGTTCGTCCAAACAGATAGCTGCTGTATTACCGGTCCTTTTCACGTATGGCGACCGATGGGGCCGCAAAACAGTGAAATCCGGGTTGGTTCGGTCAAGATGCGCAACTGTAAGGTCGATAAAATTAGGGGTACAAGCAGAAAGGAACACAGAAGTGATAATAAAAGGCCGACAAAAAAACGCACTGATAGCCTTATCGATCTTGATGCTGAGCGTCGGCGCTTGTGACCGCCGCGGAAAGGTAAGAAAAGCCCGTGAAGAGGCAGAGCAGGCCAAAGCAGAATTACAGAGAGTCAACGTTCTGCTGGAGAGAACTCGTGCTGAAAGAGACAACCTGAACGCCGAGGTGACGGACCTGGCAGAGAGGTGGGAACAGACAAAGACGGAGCTGGCCGGTCTTCGCCAAACGCACAACATTCTGCAGACCCGCTTCAATGACCTTCTAAACACTCAAAACGCCGCGGCGAGCCGGTCGCAGGATGCACAGGCCGCCATTGAGGGTCTCAGGAGTCAATTGAGGGAGAAAAACGAAGAAATTCGGCAGTTGCAGGAATGGATAAAGGAGCTGCAGGCGGCCATCAGCGAATTTGAAAGCCAGCCGGCCCCAGCCCCACCGACGCCGGCGCCCGCCGAGCCCAACGAGGCGCCGAGCGAGGATGCAAACCAACCGGCCGACGAAAATAGTGCCGAATGACCTTGTCTTTGCCGGAGGCAAACAAGTTGTAGCAATGCAGATTTGCCGCCGCCGATTGCCTGGCCAGGTCACCGGCGAAAATAATTGATCAGCCAGATGATGAGTGTCAGCACAATTGAGATTAGTACGCAGCTTGCGATTGGAATGTAGATCCGCCAGTATCTGCCGCCGAATTCCAAATCACCCGGCAGCCTGAACAAGCCGAGCCGGCACAATAACAGCACCAGCGCGCCCGACAGGGCGATAACAAGCCCCGCAAATATCAACCACTTCCCGAACTGTTGCGGTCCAAACTCCATCGTAACTTGCCGCCTCTTTGCACCGTTCTGTCGTTGCTGTGTTCTCTAAGCCTCGGCCGTCCCAAGATTATACCGCGGCTGCTGAACTTGTGGTAGCCCTGATTCGTATTCTTCTCAAGCTGTATTGACTTAACACGCCGGCCAAAAAAGCAGATTTATAGCCTGAATTCTTCTTGCCATTTACCGGGGCGTAAGGTATTCTTGTTTACTATGAGTATGGATTGCTTAGTGTCTAGGTACAAGTACGTAAGTAAGTTGTATCTGACCCATTTTTATGGTTTTCTTGCTCCCCGCGCCTACAGCGTCATCATGCTCGGCGCCCTCTTTTGCACACTGGCGGCAAAGCTGTTTCATTGCCTGCGCATACGCAGCACGTCGGGTGAGTACTTCGGCTGGATATTTGCCGACATCGCCGTACTCTTGGGCATTGAGCTTATCCTCGCCGCCGCCTGTTTCTGCCGCCCGCGAAAATGGATTATCCGAACCGCCGTCGTCGTTGCCGCTCTTATATGCACGTGGTCTGTGATAAATGCCGGCTGGCTGATAAGAACTGGAACCCAGGTTCTGCCTTGTGTATTACTGCCTTTGATTCGCGACCCCCTCAGCTCGTTAGCCATGATAGGCGCCAATCTGATAAGGATGCCCGTTGCAGCCGTGGCCCTGCTTGGTCCCAGCGCCGTCGCTCTCACTTTCTTCTTCTTCGTTTTGCTAAAACCACGCAGTTTGGATTCCAGTCGCAAGCGATTCGTCGTCAAACTATTGGTTTCTCTCATTATCGTTTTTGTCACTGTCGTCGCCCACTCGGCGACCGTTAAACAAAGCTCCGCACAAATAGCTTCTGCCGGCCTTTGGTACAATTGTCAGTTAGAGGCTCTAACCGGTCCCTTGGCCGATCCGACGCGACTGCAGAGGGCCGATTTGGCAAACTTAAAACGGGAAATACCTGCCTTCAACCAGATACAGGTTGCCGGGTCCTCTAAACCCCGGCACGGCGCTTACAACCTCGTTGTGGTTGTCCTTGAGGGCGTCCAGTACAGGCACACCTCGCTTTATGACAAACAAAGCAACCTTACCCCTTATCTGGCGAACTTGGCAGCCCGGGGCGCTGAATTTGCCAACGCCCGCTCTTCACTTACCCACACCACAAAGGCGCTTTTCGCACTCCTGACCGGCCGCTTCCCTTCCGTCTACCAGGATATTGCCGAAGCCGTACCCGCTGCCGAGCCCTACGCCGGCATCGCCTCCGTTCTCAGGCACAACCTGAATTTCCGCACCGCCTTTTTCCTCTCCGGCGAGGGCGAGTTCGAGTGTGGCCCGGGCCTGGTTTATAACCTCGGCTTCGACAAATTCTTCGCCAGAGAGGACTTGGGCGACTCCAGCGCGTTTGTCGGCTATATGGGCGGCGATGAGTTCGCAATGTTGCCGCCCATAGTCGAGTGGATAAAAGCTGACCAAAGGCCTTTCTTCCTTACCCTTATGTGTTCCGTGACGCACGACCCCTATGAAGTTCCCAGGTCGTTCGCTGAGCCCGCCAAAGAGCCCGTGGACCGCTACCGCCAGACAATTTCCTACACCGACAAATTCCTCGCTGCACTGGATGACAAGCTCAACGAGTTGAATCTTGCCGAAAAAACGATTCTCTGTGTCATAAGTGACCATGGTGAAGGTTTTGGTGAGCACGGCCTCTTCGCCCACGAGGCAATACCTTTTGACGAGGCCCTGCGCATACCCTGGGTCATACGCGCGCCCGCCTTGATTGAGCCGGCAACCAGCGTGACCGAGCCGGTTTGCTCCGTCGATTTGACGCCAACGCTGCTTGCTCTGCTCGGATTCGATACCGCCGCCTTTGACTTTGATGGCGTCAACGCCTTGGCTCCTGTCCCCGATGACCGCAAGGTGTTTTTCACCAGTTGGATGCAGCACAGTCCCGCCGGTTTCGTAAAAGGCAGCCTGAAGTTCATATACACCCCGACCACCCAAACCGTTTCCGTCTATGACTTGAGCGCCGACCCGTTTGAGCTGCTTGGGACGGAGCTGCCCCCACAGCAGGCTCAGGAAATCGCCGCTGAGATTGGCGATTGGCAGAGAAACAGCGTCTTTCGAATTAACCAGCAGCTCTCCGGCGAGAAAACGCTCTTCGACCACTGGCATTGTAACTGGCACAAGAGAATCGCCTGGGCTAACTACCGCTAAGGCGCTTTCACCCGTCCACCGCAGTTCATGGCAGACCAAGAGATAAGCCCTTAACGGTCGCTGCCTGGTTGCTGTTGCGGCCCGGCAGAAACTCTCAACATCCTTTCCACCAAAGTGTTAAAATACTTCGTATGAACAGGGTCAGTTGCGACATTAGAATTGGCACCTCCGGCTGGCATTACGAACACTGGTCCGGCCGGTTTTACCCGCCGGATTTGCCAAAAACCAAATGGCTCCTGCACTACGCCCAGCATTTCGACACCGTCGAGGTCAACAACACCTTCTATCAACTCCCCAAACCAAAGTCCGTTGAGAACTGGCGCCAACAGGCCCCCGACAATTTCCTCTATACCGTAAAGGCCAATCGCTACATCACCCACATTAAGAGACTCAAGGATTCGCAGGAGCCGCTGGAGCGATTCTTTGAAATCGCTTGCCTGTTGAAGGAAAAGCTCGGCCCTGTTCTCTATCAACTGCCGCCGAGTATGCACAAGGACCTCGACCGCCTCGAAGACTTCATCAAGCTGCTCCCCAAAAAGCTCCCTGCCGTCTTCGAGTTCCGCCACGAAAGCTGGCACACACAGGATACCTATGCCCTGCTGAATAAATACAACGCCGCCTTTTGCACCCACGACCTGCCCGGCAGGGCCTCCCCGCGCGTAATCACCGGCGATCTAATCTACGTTCGCTTCCACGGCACCACCGGCCGATATTCCGGAAATTATTCCAAATCCGCCCTGCGGGAATGGGCCGGCTGGATTAAAGACAATCTCAAATGCATCCGTGCCGTTTACGCCTACTTCAACAACGACTACAATGCTTACGCCATCAACAATGCAAAGCAGTTGAAAGAGCAGCTTCTCGATTTATGAGTTTCGCACCCTGACTAAGAGCCTATCCGAATTACCCCTCTAAACCAGAGAGTCGTTGTCATTCTGAGCGCAGCGAAGAATCTCAAGCCCACCAGGCTCTTTTCCCGTTTGCCGGCCAGATGTTTCGCTTCGCTCAACATAACAATTGCATATAGGTTATCAGGATAGGCTCTAAGTGTGGAGAAATCGTGGTCATTGGAAATGGCTTGGTCCCTCCCGCCCCAAAAAGCGGCTCAGTCGCCCTGCCGACTTTCTATCTTGCTTTCCGCCATTTCCAGCATTCTCACCTGGACTTCACCGGTACTGGGTTCCCGGCCAAGCTCCCGTTCCAACTGTTTGTAAGCATCATCCCACGACATCTTTGTGCTCCTTATGCTCTCTACTAAAATAAGGCACACGCCGAAGCCGCAGTAACGCATTGTCTAAACTTTTCCTTGAAAGCCCGCTCTGCTCGAGCGGTTCGACAAAGCAACAGCGAAACAGCGAACAACTGTGCCCTCCACGACCTCATTTTCAGAAAATGACCTTCAGCCCTTTTTGAACTGCATATTGTTGTGCGGTTTCGAATTCCTCGTGTGTTGGTCGGCGGTTTATCTTGCTGTGCTCGAAGGCCTTGTAGCAGGGACGATACTGGTCCATTACATTGACCATAGTGTTTACGCTGATTTGCTCGGCCAAAAAATCCATAACCGCAAAACTGCCTGCCAGGTTATTGGGAAGAACTAAGTGCCTTATCAACAGGCCCCGGGTTGCCAGGCCCTTTTCCAATTGCAGGTCGCCCACCTGCCGGTGCATCTCTTTAACGGCCGCTTGGTTTATCTCCGGGTAATCCGCCGCCGCCGACAGTTCTTTGGCTGCCGCTGAATCCGAATACTTCATGTCCGGCATATAAATGTCTATCAGTCCCTCCAGCAACCTCAGCGTCTCCACCGAATCGTACCCGCCCGTATTGTAAACCGTAGGTGCCCGCAGCCCCTTGCCTCTGGCCGACTCGATGGCCGCGGAAATCGGTGCGATAACGTGCGTGGGCGTAACGAAGTTTATGTTGCTGCAGCCGTATCTCTCCAAATCCAGCATGGCCCGGACCAACTGCTCCACCGTTACCCTCGTTCCGCTGCGGCCGTGGCTGATGTCGGAGTTCTGACAGAATATGCACCCCAAATTGCATCCGCCAAAAAATATCGTCCCCGAACCGCCGGAGCCCACCAGCATGCTCTCCTCGCCGTAGTGAGGACCTACGGAACTAACCACCGGCATATCACCGATACCGCAAAAGCCAATCTCGCCCTTGCTTCGCTCTACTTTGCACCGGCGCGGACACAGCGTGCACGGATTCATACGCTCCCACAACTGCTGAACATTCGTGCTGAAAGAGCTGATATCCACCGGCAAATCGGTCATACCACAATCTTCCATTGCTTTTTGAATAAATATAGGAACAGACCTGCTGTCACTCCTGCGCAAGCAGGAGTCCGGAAAACGTTGACAAAACGGCTGGATTCCCCGTTTCGAGCGAATGACAACTTGCTCTTGTTTGTACCGGAACCTTCCATTTAATATTCAAACCTCAATAAGAACTGGCCTCACACCCAGACCAACATCACCCAAGAATATCCGGCGTCACCACCCAGCAAATGTGCCACCGCCCATCCTCGCCGCGCTCCACGCACACGATGCCTGCATTCCTGAATGTCACCGTATCGCCTGATTCCGAGCCGGTCAAAAGCAGCGACGCCAACCTGCTCAAAAAAGGCAGGTGACCCACAATCATCACGTCTTTTTCGGCGGCCCCAAGCTCACGTGCCACCGGTGTTACATCATCGTTCGGCCCAAGAGCCTCGCGCGCGACCGAACCCTCTTTCGATGTCACGGCTTCAGCCAAAATCTCCGCCGTCTGTGCCGCACGTCTCTTGCTGCTATGCCATATACAGCCAACGCATAGATTAAGCGGCCTTGCAAACGCAGCCGCCTTCTCTGATTCCTTCCTGCCGGCCTCGGTCAGCGACCGTCGCGGGTCTTCCTGCTCCGAGGCTGCCTTCGCATGCTGGACAAGGTACAATTTCATTTTTGGCCTCCCTTTATCAGAATCTCACCAAGCCAATCTTACACCGTGACCTGTCCTTTGGCAATCGCTGGGCTGCGCGACGCCCCATTTTGCGGCGCCCGCCTCAATCTGCTTGCAGTTTTCGCCGATGGGATGTAAAGTGAATAAGAGCTGGCCGGAACATCGGCCGACGTGTACGCGTATCTAACGTTGATTCGGTTCGGAGCAGTGGCCGAGCGGCTGAAGGCGACGGTTTTGAAAACCGTTGTACCGACAGGTACCGGGGGTTCGAATCCCTCCTGCTCCGGTACGAGCTCCGCGAGTAACGCAGCAGAGCAGCACAACTGCTTGTGCTGTGTGGGGATTCGAAGGGTTTGCGATGTGCGCAGCACCGTCAAACCCCTGGCCCAAAGGGGAATCCCTCCTGCTCCGGTAACAAAAAACCTCCCACCGTGAGGCGGACGCTGCCGCAGAGTAGGGTTGTTGGGGAAATGGCAATACACCTGTGTACAAAACCTGCGGCTTGGCTGCTACATAAGCACATGGGCTGCTCGCAAGCAACGCCTTTGGCCAAGAACCGGCAAAAAATGCCCGTCGCCGGCAGAAATCGCTTGACAAACCAGTTCTGAGTGTGATACTATACATCGTTCGTTGGGGTGGTTGATGGAAGGACCCAAACCAGCCTGTGACTCAAGCGCTCGAAAGGAAACTGCAGGAGATCTTGTTTGAACATTGGCATCAGCGCGAATGAATACGGGGGCTCAACGTCCCAAAACCCAAGCCCTGAGTTCGTTGTTTCATAAGGTGATGACTGGACCCATATAGAAGAAGGAGGTTTTACCATGTCGAGTATCAGAAGCAGACAGGCCGCGACAGTTGTGTTCTCATTGTGTTTGTTGGCAGTTAGCCGAACGGTCTTCCCCGGCTCCATTACCGGCGCCGTAACCAAAGACTCGGATGGCTCGCCCATTAGCAGCTTATGGTTATTTGCCTACGATTATAACACCGGCGCGTGGCAAGGCTATGGTCAAACCGACGCCGCCGGCGTCTATGAGATAACGGCAATGCCCACCGGGACTTACAGAGTTCGGGTTTACACGTCCGGCACCGAGTATAGGCCGGAATACTATGATGATGTCTGCGATGAGGATTTCGCCACGCCTGTGGACGTTAATGCGGGCGAGCAAACATCCGGCATTGACTTCGGGCTGGCCGTGGGAGGCTCCATTTCCGGACGCGCTGCAGACGTAAACGGTCTTGCTTTGGAAGGTGTCGATATAACCCTCTACCAGGGGGAGGACCCCTTCATAGCGGATGAACGTGCCTGGGATTGGGTCGACTCGACCTCTACCGACGCCAACGGCCGATATGAATTGACCGGCCTGTGTGAACGCAGATATCATCTGCGCGTTGACCCACAGCAAGTATCGGGAACGCATTACGTGGAGGCTGACCTCTACAACGTCCAGGTCTTTTTAGGGGCGGAGACGCCCGATATGAACGTCACTCTCAGACAGGCAGCGTTGATTTACGGGTATGTAACAACCGTCGATGGCAATGCGATACCAAGCGCGGAAGTGGTCGCTGACGCGAGCTGGAGGGAAGACGCGTGGGACTGGCATGCTGCGTGGACTGACTCCAATGGTATGTACGAGTTGTGGGTGGCGCCGTCGCCGGGGAAGTTCTACCCCGTCTGGGTCGACCGCGCAAGCCTCGGCGAGAATTATTACGAGTCGAGGTGGGATGCGAATTTCTACAAAGCTGCCTATGCGGGCACGAGAGTCGATTACACCCTCGAGCTTGCCGGGGCGGTGACAGGTCGAGTGGTGAACGAGGATGGTGTTGGAATAGAGGGGGTGTGGGTAGAGCATGATTGGGGCAAGTACGGAAATTTCGGAGCGTGGACCGAAACCGACTCGGATGGTTATTTCAACCTCGGCAGTCTTCCAACCGGTATCAATTACATTTCCGTGGACACCTGGTGGCCGGTCGAACAAGGCGGCGTCAAGTATGCTGTTGGTGAGGCCTATGCCGGGCCCATAGACATCGCTGCGGGAGATGTGTGCGACGTCGGCGCCTTCACTATCTACGAAGCGGGCATGGTTACCGGCGTGGTGACGGACGAAGCCGGCTTTCCGGTTCTCGGCGCAGAAGTGTATCTCGAAGGACAGGACATTGACGGTAACCCGGCTGATAGTGACGAAGGTTTTACCGATTCCTTCGGCCAGTTCACCTTGGACTATGTAGCACCGGGCACGTATGTTTTGAGTTCTGAGAGACACGGATTCATAACCACGATTGTGACCGACATAACGGTAAACAGAGGCCAGCACGTGGATCGTGACATGGTTCTCAAGAGTTCTGCCGAAGGCGCCGCGATGAGCGGCATGATAGCTAACTATGACGATTTGGCTCTGTATGACTCGGAAAACGCCGTTTATTATCCTTACTACGACGACACCGCTTATGCGGAATGGGGTCTGCCGGAGTTCGAGCTTATAGCGGTGCGGGCGGATGTGTCGCCCACCGAGAGAGACTTTCTTGAGCCTGACAGGATAATCGTTGGCTCGCTCGACGATGATGAAATAGACGACGGATACGGGGACTATTTCGAACAGGACCCGTGTGAAACGCCGGGAAGGTATCAAATGGCACTGCCCAGCGGGGACATTGCCGTCGGCCTGAATGTGGTCAGGGACTTCCTGCCCGGATGGGGCGGGTGCGTGATATTCCATGATTGGCAAAGGTTCGATTTTGCCAAAGGAGATGTGCGGCATGATGTCAATTTTACCGCTGTGACTGGTGATACAGGAACTCTCAAAGGCGACATTAGCGTGCCTCCCGACTACAATCATTTTCCCGAGGACTGGTGTCTAATCTTTGCTTATGCCCTTGACGCCAACAACAATCCCAAGACCGGCATACCCCTCGGTGATGCGGCGGCATTTCCGGGCTGGACCACTCAGTATGAATTCAGGGATTTGCCGGTCGGCAAGTATCAGTTGAAGGCGTACGCCAGAAACTTGGCCAGCGTCCTCGATCTTGCACCGGTGACCGTCGTGGCCGACGCCAACACCATTCTGAACATAAGCTTCACGTCCGGAAGCACTCTGACAGGTCATATTACCGATGCCAACAGCGGCGCCGACGTCAATACCGCTCTCGTGACCATTGAAGAGACCGGCAAACAGGCAACAACAGACGACTCAGGCAATTACACCATCAAGGGAATAAACGCAGGCCTCTACACAGTTAGCGTCAGCGCTTCCGGCTACGCCGACGCCCAGGTTGCCGACGTTAACATCGAGCCAAACTCCACTAAGGTCCTCGACTTTGCGCTGGATTCAACGATTGGCTCAATCTCCGGAACAGTCAGAACAGCCGACGGGAACAACATAAACGGAGTCACCGTCTTGGCCTACAATGAGACCGACGGCACATACGACACCACTGAAACCGTCGGCGGGACATTCACTATCACCGACCTTACGCCCGGCGAGTACATTCTGGCAGTCGATACCGATGATTTAGGCTACGGGGTCGTCACGTACCCTCCGGATCCAAACCGAATTACACTTGCGCCAGACAGCCAGGTGAATGATGTTAATATTATCGTTGGGACGCTCCAGCCTCCGCTTTTCACAGTCTACTCTTCTGCCGGCAGTGACGTGCCGCCGGTCCTTTCCATGGAGTTTCACTCGAACCTGCCCTTGAACGCCGAGCCGAATATCATTGTTATAGACGGAAATGGTGCTCTGCATGACTTCACGTCCAATCCCGCCATCAACAGGTTCACAATCGTTTACGATGCCTGTGAGTCCGACAATCTTGTCAGGATTAACATAGCCGAGACAGATCCGCTGGTCCCGGGTGATGCAGCCGGCAAGACGTTCAGTTTCGAAGTCGGCAGCAACCTGGTTCAGACAAGCAGCACCAATGTGACCAACGCAACGGGCGGTGAAGCCGCCATTATGGGGACCCAGGACAATACCAAAATTTATGTTCCGCCCTTCGCCATTGCCGGCGCCAACGATACCCAGGCGCTTACACTCACCATCGAGCGCTACGGCGACCCCGGCGACGCCGTCGAAGGAAGCAACGATACCACGGCCAGCGCCGTGTATGACTTCAAATTTGATGAGGAGGGAGTCTCAATCGACGTGGACCACACTTTCACAGTGACCATGAGCTTCCAACTGCCCCAAGGCATGAGCCAGCAAGAATTCGAAGCCACGCTGGAGATTCGTTATTTCGATGCGGGCGAGCACCAGTGGAAGACCGACGGCATTTCCAACGTCCGCATCAACTGGGCGAATAATACGATTATGTTTGAGATCAGCCACCTGACGAAGTTCGCTGCCTTCGTAGAGGTCATCGGTCCCTGCATGACCACCGTGCCGGATGTTCTGAACCTGACCGAGGCCGCTGCCGAAACGGCCCTTAACGATGCCAACCTCGTAAAAGGCGCTATAACTTACGAGTACAGTGACACAGTCGATGCAGGTCTGGTTATGGAGCAGGAACCGACTTCCGGAACTTCCGCGCCCTGCGACTCAGCGGTCAACCTTGTCATATCCACCGGTCCCTGCATGACCACCGTGCCGGACGTTCTGAACATAACCGAGGCTGTTGCCGAAACGGCTCTTAACGATGCCAACCTCGTAAAAGGCGCCGTAACTTACGAGTACAGTGACACAGTCGATGCAGGTCTGGTTATGGAGCAGGACCCGACTTCCGGAACGTCTGTCCACTGCGATTCAGCGGTCAACCTTGTCATATCCACCGGTCCGTGCATGGCCACTGTGCCGGACGTCCTCGGCATGACCGAGGCTGCTGCCGAGACCGCTCTGAACGCCGATGACCTTGTTAAAGGCGCTGTCACCTATGAGTGCAGCGATACCGTCGATGCGGGTCTGGTTATGGAGCAGCACCCGGCTTCCGGAGCTTCCGTCCCCTGCAATTCGGCCGTCAATCTTGTAATATCCACCGGTCCGTGCACGGCTTCCGTGCCGGACGTTCTCGGCATGACCGAAGCTGTCGCCGAGACGACCCTAATCGCCAATGACCTTGTCAAAGGCAACGTGACTTTCGAGTACAGCGATACGGTTGCGGCCAGCCTGGTAATTGCTCAGGACCCCGCCAGCGGCGCAACACTGCCCATCGGCTCGGCTGTCAATATCGTCGTCTCATTAGGGCCGCCGGAGGTGATTGCTATTAAGAAATGCCTCGTCAAAGCTGAAGACTCCGGCGGACCAGACATGGTCCTTATTCTGGGCCGGATGGAAGCTGCCGCTGCCGACCTCGCTGATGCTGACACTATCCGGGTGACCGTTTACTCCCCCGATGTTGTAACTCCATACGTTGTGTCTTTCCCCATCGACGATAAGGCCTTCAACGGGGACACCTACAACTATGCCAGGACAGACAACGCCTCCGAGACTTCCTTCAAATTCGACACAACAAGTGGAGAGTTCTCTTTTGTGGCAAAGAATATCGATCTGACCGGCTTGGCCTGCCCATTGTCTATCGAGATTGAGATAGGCGACTACTTTGGAGTGGGGCAGGGCGGATGAGCAGGGGCAGCGGTCCTTGAGAACCGCCCCTGTACGCAAATAAAGAGAACTGGCAAAGCGTATGCGCCCGTCGCTCTTCCGACATCGGCTGATCGCTCGGGCTGCCCTGTGTCCACCACTCAGTTAGGCCTTGCACCTCAGAGGAGAAAAGCTAAAATACCCCACAGTGAGTTGATTCGAAGGCAAGCATTTGGACTTTGAGGAGTTACACAGATGCCTGAAGAAAAAATTGGCACAGTATCGGATTTCTTTGCCCGACCGGTCGTCGCCGCCATCGAGCTCGAAGCAGCCTTGAAAGTGGGCGAGAAAATCCACATCAAGGGGCACACTACCGATCTGGAGGTCGTTGTTGAGTCGATGCAGATTCACAACGAGAACGTCGACGAGGCTCAACCGGGAGATTCGATTGGCGTGAAGGTTGGCGACCGCGTCAGACACGGGGACTTGGTTTACAAGGTTGTCGACTGAGTCGCGGCTTACGCCCCCCCCTGGGCCAATCGCAGGTGGGCCGGCCGTTACAGGTTATTGTTGCCCCATGCCGGCTGGTGAACGCCGCCGTTTCGCACGGCCCCGCTTCCACATCGGAGGGTGCGATGCATCCCACCACAAAACTTTTGGGTCATTCCGAGCGCAGCCTGTGGTGAGCACCGTCGAACCACCGAGGAATCCAGCAAAAAAAACCACCACGCCCCGCGTCGCCTCCTCATCTGTTATTGCCACGGCGAAGTCCTGTAGGAAGCCGGGCTGGCCAAGCCGGATCAAACCCAATTGCAGACTCGGGGTGATTTTTGTAAGATCATTGATGTCCTACGGAGAAAATTATGTTCTGTAACCGTATAAACGGGAAATCTCAGCTAGTGACAGCTTCGCCATCTCCCCTGTTGGTTGTCATCTTGTCCGTTTTGGCAGGGTCAGGACGTCAGGTGCACGCGGCGGGCTGGGATAAGGTACACCCTGATTACAGGCACGCATCCGCCGCGGCGTGCGAAGAATGGCGAGACCTGAAGTATGGAGTCCGCATCCATTGGGGCGTATATTCGCTTTGGCACGTTGAGGCCTCCTGGCCCTTTCGCGATTTGCCGAACGAAAAGAAGCAGGAATACCAGCAATTGTATAAGAGGTTTAATCCCACGGAGTTCGATGCCGAAAAATGGATGCAGATGTTCGAGCGATGGGGTGTGAAATGCTTCGCCTTCACTGCCAAGCACCACGATGGCTTCTCCATGTTCGACACAAGAACACGAGTCAAACGGCGTTTCAACTGGCTTGCTACTGATGCACCACAAATAGAACAGTGCGATCTCGCCTATAGCATCATGGAGACCCCTTTTCAGCGGGACATTATCAAGGAGCTGTGCGGTGCGGCTCATAAGCACGGAATTGCGATTGACCTCTATTTCTCTCATCCTGACTGGTATGATGCAGACTTTCGTTTCGATAAATGGAACGTTGCACGCGACGCAAACTACACACCAGAGATCGACCCGGCAGGTTTCGCACGTTTTGCCAAACGTCACAGGGAGCAGATCCGCGAGCTGCTCACCAATTACGGGAAAATTGATATGATGTGTCTCGACATGCACCTGCCTGATTTCTGCTGGCCCGCGTTGAAAGAATCAGTCATGCTGGCCCGGCGGCTCCAGCCTGATGTTCTGCTGCGAAAACGCGGCATTGGCGCCTACGGCGACTATATGACGCCTGAGCGGTGGGCGCCCAACAGCCCCGAGGACAAGCGATTGGATAAGCCCTGGATGGTAATCGACCCCTTGGGAGAGACCTTTGCTTATCAGCCTGATGGCGACAAATACAGAACTGGTAGCTGGATCCTCTCCAACCTCATCGATATTGTGGCCAAGGGCGGCCTCTTCATGCCCTGTATCGGTCCTGATGAAAAAGGACTTTTCCACCCCAAAGCCATACAGGAATTCGAATACGTGGGCGACTGGCTCAAAGTCAACGGCGAGGCAATCTACAACACACGTCCCTGGAAACACTGGAAAGAAGGACAGGATGTGTGGTTCACACGCAGCAAAGACCGAAAGTACGTTTATGCGATTTGCAGGGGATGGCCGGGGGCGGAGTTTTCGAGCCGGTTGATCCGTGCGCGACAAAACTCACAAATCATAATGTTGGGCGTCGATGAACCACTTAAGTGGCGCAGCGACCCGGACAGAGGACTTGTTATCGATGTGCCCGACAACCTGCAGACGGAAGCGAGCCGTCCCTGCAAACAGTACTATGTATTCAGGATAGAACAAGAGCCTGCCGGAACGGTATCAGACCCAATGTGATGTATCAGGATCATAATCTGGCTCGTGTTCTTTCTCCTCATCGGATTCGTGCACTTCGCCTATTCGAGCAATTCGGCTTGTTTGGCAAGGACGGTCGGCTTGAGCTTTACTCGGACCATGCCAATCGGATGGAAGCGGCCGCCCGGTTTCCACGCCGTATACATAATTGTATAGACGTTGTCGCCTTCGGGTATCAGGCCCAGCGGCGTCCGCATGGTCTTCCACCATCTCTTTACCTTTGTGCGGATGGGGAAATACGTTGCCTTTGACCAGTGGAGCCCATCTGTCGATAGCGAGTATCCGAACATGTTCGGCAGATTCAGAGACTGTGGTCCCCCGTCAAAGAGCGCGATATAGGTTTGATCGGGAAGCTGCGTCACAATCGGATTTTCGAGAAAAGTCGGGTGTATGCTCGTGACGGGATTAGTGTCTTGTCCCATCCTGAACCACGGTCCGGCCAGGTCGTTCGCTTCGGCCAGGCCAACGTGCCATCTGCCCTGCGTGCCATAGATGCGTTGCTCGCCTTCAAACGGAAAAGCGCCCCCGTAGAAGCCGTACCATTTATCACCAACCTGGTACGGAAAGAATGAATCCACTCCCTGGCGGCCCTCCCAAGCCTGGCTCTGGAGCCCCGGCTCGATTATGATGCCGACGTCCTCGTAAGGCCCCCCGATACCTTCCATGCCGGGAACCGTTGATACCGCGCGCCAGATTCTGCCGAAGGAATGCACAGGCGGAATTTCCGGATTGCACGTATAGGCGACGTAGAAGCCGTTCCAGCGCCCCTCCTTTTCGTTGAATACCGGCATAAAGGCCCAAAGCGATGCCCTGCGGTCCGAGGCGGGGTGGTCCTGCTTGATGTGCGTGTACTTGCCGCTTGCCTGGTACAAAGTAGCAACACGCTCCCAATTCATCGCATCCTTGCTTACCCAATGACCAATTCGCGTTTTTACCCTGTCGAATGAACGCTCCCGTCCTCTGATGCCGGCCCGCTCGGTGGGGAACATGTGGTAAGTATCGCCCAGTTTGAGCGCTCGGCCCCCTTCGAAGCCACCGACAATGTCGTATGTTCCGGGTGAACCTTCGTCCACAACCGGTTTGTCCGGCCCGCCGAGTATCTCGAAGATTGACTCGCTCAGGTACTTTTGTATATCATCCTGCGGCTCCGGATTCGTGAGAAATGCCACCTCAGCCTTGAAGTCCCTTACCTCCTTTCGATACATCTCGACCAACTGAGTCCAGTGGTAATTCACCGGCTTGCCATCCACACTGCCGATAATGGGAACTTTGCGGTGGGGCGTCTGAAGTGTCTGGGCGTACCGATATGTATCTTCAGTCAAGGCCACAAGCTTTTCATACTCGGCAAAACTCTCCTCCAAATAGCAAGCGGCTTTCTGCATATCGTTTACATCTGCGCTGAGACGATAACGAAGCACATTCATCACCGCCTGCGCCTTTGCACAGTAGCACCTGCTCATCGCGCGAATGCAGTGAATGTCGTTTCGCAGCCGCTCGAATTCCGCTTTGTTCCTGGTGACGTGCGGAGCGGCGGCCTCAATCGCTTCGACCGCATTTCCGGAAAACCGCTCGACCTCTTCTATGATTTGCGGCGGAGTCTCCCCTTTGTGCTCTTGACCATGCCATTCCTTTGTGACGTACTCCTGCAAACGCTCACCCGGAGGCGAATCCGACTGCCAAAGATCCTCCCAAGGATTATACAAGTTGGGGTCCGTAAGCTGATGCAGAGTCATCCCCAATGACATGGTTTGCCTGTTGCCTCCAGTGATGCCAAATCGGCGCAGGATTCTCGGCGCACATTCGCCCGCATCGTTATATGCGGCAAGAATCTTCTCGCTGGCTTCGTTGCTGCCGTACACATCACACAGCCGGGATATCCAGTGCTCACGCTCCTGTTCTGCCGGCCGATCGGGATTCCAGGCGTAGTAGGCCCACGCCTCGAACCATATCCAGTCACGTTCAATCTGCGCAGCGAAAACCGGGTCCTTGTCGGGCACATTGGGCCAGTCCCAATAGGCCAGCGGATACAAGTGCAAACCATCAGCACCCAACCTCGGCTTGAACGACTGGACACACTTTTTGATGCATCGCACCGACCCATAACGAAACGGCTCGAGATTTGCCAGCAGGTGCACGTTCGCAATGTGCGTCGAGCCGAGATTGCTCATCAACCGATGGATTTCCTGATACCGGCCTCTCTCTTCATAGGTGGTGAGGCTCTCCCCATTGAATTTCGTCATCGTATACAGATTCTCGTAAGACGGCAAAGCAGCCGACACAATGTCCAGGTTGTCCTCGATATGGTGCGCCCGAAGAATTATCGGCGGAAGCTCGACCTTGCCGACGGCGCTAAGCCCGTCCTTTACCCCGGGGATTATCACGTCCTTGAGCCAGTGCAATTGGTTGTCCCTGCCCGTTAGTGCCTCACCAAGGCAGATAAGCAGACCCACATTGGGATAGGTTCTTACAAATTCAGCAATGGACTTGCGCGTGTAGTCTTCCAGCAAAGGCGTCGGGTCTCGGTGCTGAGTATCAATGCCGTTCCTTTCGGCAAATGGCTTTGACACAATAATGTTGTAGAACATCTGAATGACCCATATACCGCGCCTGTCGGCCTCGGTCGTAATGTAGTTGTACATCTCGACATTTCGGGCAAATGTCTCCTCGGAGACCTCAACGGCGTAAGGGTAGTCCTTTAGCCGCACGAGCGAAGCAAAAGGGTGGCCGTTCCAGAGATAAAGCGTGTTCATCCGATTCTCAACCAGGAAATCAAGATATTTCTTCCATTGCTCCTTGTCGTAGAAAAAAGCAAAAGTTTCAGGCGTATAGGGATATTCATAAACCTTACGCCCCGGCAGGTATTCGGTCTTCTGCATCCCGATGCATGTTCCGCGCATTGACAACTTCGGTGCATCACAAAAACGCAGATTTTGAGGCAACTTTTTTTCTTTTCGCACCCGATCGGCAAGTTCGAGGCAGCCATAAATAGTCCCGGAATCGTCACTGCCGACCACAACAATCTGGTCTTTCACTGCATGGATAAAAAAAGCTTCCCTGCCGGATAAAGCGCCTTCCACTTTAAGCCTTCCCCCCTCTACAAGCCGCTCAACAGCCGGATTCTTGCCTATAGTCCCCACAATTATTGCCGGAATCGACTCGGGCGATTTGCTTGATCTTACAATCCTGCATCGAAGTCCTGCGGCATCAAGGGCTTCACGGAGTCTGTCTGCTCCGAACTGCACTCTGGGTGTTGCCTCCTGACTCATGCCAAGGACAATTTCCGACGTATTCGCTTCTGCCCGGCATGTAGAGAAGCAGAAAACCAATCCGACTGACAATGAAACAATCAGTAGTTTCATGTTGATGCCCTTTCTCAGAGACGCCCACTCATTCTGCCGGAACAAAAAGGCCGTGAGAAGATTCTTAGATGTACTCCAGCCCTCTTGGGCTGGGAACCTTGGCAAGAGACGAGATACTCATTGACGGGCGGTCGTTCATAGGATTGCTTCGCGTGCAAATATTTTCGTCTATTTGAGCTCGACGGACCAATACGCATGGTCGAGGAACTGCTTCCAGCTTCGGTATCGCTGGTGGCCGAGGTGGACATGGACGAGGGGGTTGTGCCTGGGCCTGATGGGTTTTTGGACGAGGGTCATGCCGGCGTCGCGCGGGGTGCGGCCTCCTTTCCTGACATTGCACCCGGTGCACGCGCAAACGACATTCTCCCAGGTGGATTTGCCGCCCATGGTCCGTGGGATGATATGGTCGAGTGACAATTCGGTGGTCGGGTATCGTTTGCCGCAGTACTGGCAGCGGTTTTTATCGCGGGCGAAGATGTTTCGCCGGTTGAATTTGACCTCGTTGCGCGGTAGTCGGTCGTAGAAGAGCAGACGGATGATGCGCGGGACGGCGATATAGAAATTGACCGTGCAAATCCAGTCGTGGCCGTCCGGCTCGAAAGTCCGCCTGAACTGGCTGACCTCACACCAGCTCTCGAAGTCGTAGTTGGAGTATCTTCCCTCTTCCAAAGAGACGACCTCGGCGAGATCTCGAAACAGCAAAGAAAAGGCTCTCCGTGCACCGACTATGCGGATAGGCATATAGTGCTTGTTGAGCACCAGAACATTGCAGTCCAAACCCGATTTGTAATCGCTGCCAATCATTATTCCATTATACCAAATCAGCCCTGCGAGCGCAAGTCAGCTGACCATGTAAATAACAGAAATTCCCGTTGTCTGCAAGCAGAAAAACGCCGGAGGTAAGAGGGGGGTGCACTTCGCGTTTGTAGGTGGATTCTTTGCCCGTATCATTGACCCCGTTTCTTCCCGATTCGTTTTCCCCTGTTGTCATTCCTGCGAAAGCAGGAATCCAGCCCCCTCGTAAGGCCTGCACGACCATAGAAGCCCAATAGCCTGCCTTCCTACCTACAAATATGAAGTGCACCCGTAAGAGGGCTCTCAGCGTTGTAACAAGAATATTCCTGGCTGGGCGCCGAGTGTACGGCGAGGCTCGGCGACGGGTCCGTGGTACGTTCGAGAAAGCTGCTGCACCTATCACAGGTACAAGAGGCGATTAGACGGTGAAAGCGGCGGCAGCTGCATCAAAACACCGCTGCCTCCACATCCCGGACCGATGCCGACATAAAGCAATCCTTCACCTCGATCGGAATCAACAAGGCAGAGAGTACCTTCTGTCAGCGTACGGGGGCGGACTTGAGGACCACGTTTTCGGCCTTGGGCCCTTTTTGTCCCTCAACCACGTCGAAAGTGACCTGGTCGCCCTCGTGGAGGGTCTTGAAACCTTCGCTGGCAATACCCGAGTAGTGCACGAAGATGTCACGGCCGTCGCCAGTGGAGATGAACCCATACCCCCTTCGTGGGTTGAACCACTTAACTGTTCCCTCCGACATTGCAAAATACTCCTTACGAACTACTTTGCCGGGACCAAACTACCGCTCGTCGGCTCCACGTGCCTGCCAAATCAGGGCTGCTCCCTTGTGTGGAGCGAGAGCATTTCCCAGCTCAAACCCGCTTTGCTTCAGCTGACTTGGACGCACGCTCGCAGAGGTTCTGTCTCATCAGCCGACCCATCTTGAACTTAACAGTCCTCTTCGTGGGCACGTCCACTCGCTCAAGTGTCTTGGGATTTTGTGCGGTTCTGGCGGCCCTGCTTCTCGTCTCGAAGACGCCGAAGTCACGGAACTCCAGGCGATTGTCTCGACGTAATTCCGTAATTATCTCATCGAGAAAAGCTTGAACTATGCGCTTGACCAGAATCCTCTTGGCCTGTGTACGTTCCGAAATGCGAATGATAAGCTCTTTCTTTGTAACTGTTGCCATAGGCTACCTCACTTCAGGAAACGGCGATTCGAGAAAATGAAAATATATAATCAAGGATAGTTGCCCTTAGGTCAATTAAGTCAAGCTTCATGGTCATCCGTTCTCTCATCCCACGCGTCAGCGAGCCCACCTTTGCCCTTCTTTTCGGCGCCGCCTTATCCTGCCGTATAGGAAAAGCCGGCCCAACCAGGACCGCCGAAATATCGCAACTCACTATACAGCAACGACTTCTAAACCGCAAGTGATTTTTGCACAAAAAAATTCGCGTCTCCAAAAACACCGATTTGCTGAGCAAAGTGCCGACTATTCGGCGGCGATTCTGTGTGGGCGGGCAGCCCTGAAAATGGATGATGCCAGATTGCCTCGCGGCGGGGTGCGGGCCGCCTATAGGGCCGCCGAACCGTGTTCTTGCCCACGAGCCATATATTTGTAAGTGCTTTATTTAGCCGTACTTATGTAATTATGTTTGAATTGGCGAGGCGGTCGTGCTCCCCGCCCGGCAGGCAGTTTTGACAACTTAGGCTCAGCCGCTCAGCAGCGGGTCGACCATGGGCGTGCTGTCAGGTTGGGATAACTCGGCGTAATCGCAGCGGGTGCGTGTTGTGATTTGCGAGGTTCTGCAAAAAGCCCCGCACTACAGAATGTAATGTTGACCGACAGGGCCTTATCGGCATAATTGGTGGTTCCATATATGTCGCGCGACTTTGGAAGTTGCCGGATATGTGGACGCAATAGCGTTTGCGGCGGCCTTGGGAATGTATTGCCGCCGTGTTTAATGTTTTGTTGAATTACGGTTGTAATGTTTGTGTTGTGAGTTGACAAGCGATATGGCTTCAGCCGAAAAACCCAAAGCTGGTTCAAAGAAAGTCTCTCGAAAGGACAGGGCTGCCGAGGTTGCAAATACCTTTGAGTGGCTGATAACGGCTTTTGTCTTGGCGTTCTTGTTTCGTGCATTCGTAATGGAGGCGTTCCGAATACCGACGGGCAGCATGGCAGATACGCTCAAAGGCGCTCATTTTCGGCTCCGTTGTGTGCAATGCGGATACCGGTATGACTACGGCTTGGGTAATTTCCGGCTGCCGCGGGACACACTGCCGAGACGTCCTCTCAAGCCGATGCCATCGCGCTGCCCGAGCTGCGGTTATTACTATCCGACGGGTGCGATAGGGGCACTGGCGAACGGCGACCGAATACTCGTGCTCAAGTGCATCTATCAGTTCCTTGAGCCGAGACAATGGGATGTGGTCGTGTTCAAGAATCCGCTGAATCCCTCGGAGAATTACATCAAGCGGCTGATCGGTCGCCCGGGGCAGGCGGTGGAGATTATCGACGGTGACATCTACATCGACGGCGCAATCAGCCGCAAGCCTCCGAAGGTACAGGACGAGTTGTGGATGGTCGTGTATGACAATGACTATCAGCCGGTTCGGCCCCGTCAGGGTCCGTTCAATACCGAGTCCTGGGAGCAGCCGTTCAAGAGCGTCGCGGGCTCGCAGTGGCAGGTGGACGCCGCCGAGCCGACCAGATTCTCTCTTAGCGGCGCCGGCCAGGACGTACATACCATGATTTATGACACGTCGGCGGGCAACGATTTCAAGACGACCTACGCTTACGATGACGTCAGAGACTATAGCAATATGCCATATTGCAGCGACCTGATGGTTCGTTTTTACGCCGCTCGGGGGGAAGGGCCGGGTCGGGTCGGCATAGCAATGAGCAAGTATGAGACACGCTATGAGGCGTGGGTCGATTCATCCGGGCAGATGGTAATTACAAAAGCGGCCGGGGATGGCCCAGCGGAGGAATTGGCGCGTCGCGGCATCGATATGGACGGCGAGCGCGGGCCAAGTCTGGTCAAATTCTCCAACGTCGACCACGAGCTGATTTTCCAGTTCGGCGCAGAAGTGCTGACTTACGACCTGGGCACAAGCCCTGGTGACGCGGGCGAGCGAAAGACGGACATTCAGCCGCAAGTAAAGATCTTCGGCTCGGGCGCCATGACCCTGTCGCACGTGGCGATCTTCAGGGACATCCACTACACGGAGAAGAAATACGCCAACAGTTACGAGACGGGCCGCGCGGTTGAGGGCAATCCTCTCAGGCTCGAGGCGGATGAGTTTTTCGTATTAGGTGACAACAGTCCGAACAGTGAGGACGGCAGGTGGTGGAGCACGCCTGGAAAGGGAAATAACGGCGTTTCCTACCGGGCCGGGATCGTGCCGCGCGACTACCTGGTGGGAAAGGCGATGTTTGTTTATTGGCCCAGCGGCTTTCGCCCGGACCCGAGGTTTCCATTCGGCATTATCCCCAATGTGGGCCAGATGCGGTTCATCTACGGCGGCTCCGGCCAGAGCCCGTAACCTGGGGTTTGCCGTTTCAAATGGGCTGTATTTCTGCGGAGATTCTGTCTGGTTCTCTCATGGCAACGGAGGGAGCGAGAAAGACAGCGGCGATGTACGCCAAAATGCTGATCAGCAGTATCAAACATGCGCGAATCAGGGTGGAGTAGTTGATAGTATCGGCGCTGGAGGCCCCGAAGCAGCCGCAGCTAATGTCGAGGCCGCGGTACAGGGCCGAGGCGATGACGAAGGTGAACATTGCCGCCATTGCAGCACTCGCCAGCAGGGCGCCGCTGACAAAGATTCCGCCGACCAGACATATACCGACGAGCAGTTCCAGCCACGGAAGCGTCATGGCGACCAGCATTCCAAGCCTGGGTCCGACCAGCTCATACTCGTACACGGCCGAGAGAAAGTCGTAAGGCTGGCGTATCTTCGGCAGACTGCTCCATATAAAGAGGCAACCGAGAGCCAATCTAACAATGAAAGACAACCCGGGAATGAATTGCCGTCGTTTTGCTCTATTGAATTTCATAATTACATTTCCCCTACTTGTCCTTCTTTGCCACCCATTCGTTCCAGCCGCCCTTGAATATGGAGACATTCGAGAAGCCGTCTTCGAGTAGTCTGACGGCGACTTTCTCGGCGAACCGGCAGCCGGCGCTTTGACAATAAACGACAATCTTGACGTCCCTGCCGATTTGGCTTGTCACCCCTTCGAACTGCCACTCATTGGCGTCCACCGGAATACTGATGGCGCCTTCCAGATGGCCCGCTTCGAAGTCCGAGGCGTACCGGGCATCCACAAAGACAGCGTCGCCGTTATCAAGCAGGTCACCAGCCTCTTTTTCATTTATCTTCGGAATGAAATTTACGAGGTGCGCCTGCTGGACGGAAGAAGCGGCGTTCGCGTGAGCAAGGAAGCCTTCTTCGTTGGCGAAGTGATAAATGAATGCTGCAAGCAGGGCGAGCAGGGCAATCGCCGCAGCTTGTGCTCCTGATAGGGCGAGTAATTTACGGCGGGAGTTTAGCAGCGTCTGGGGAAGCCATCGCCTCCCCCAACGCACGATTAGAATCATAGCCAGAGTCAGACCCGCGTATATTCCAAATCGTTTCTTAGCCGGAGCGAAGATAGCGCCAAGTTGAATCGGTTCGGTAGATAGAACCAAACCGGCTCCGTCCCAGCGAGGCGCTAATTCATGAAACGGCGTCAATCTCAGCGGCCCAGGCGGACTAAACAGCCTTGCCTCGTCGTTCTGTATCCCCAGAAACAGCTCGTAATGGTCGTATTGTCTGGATGTTGGTTGAGATTTCACGTGAAGGATTACCGGATAAGGGCAATTGCGAAGGACATTCGCGGTCATTTTGCCTGCCGGCACGCCATATAGCCCGTTATCCTCTGCGGCCTTTTTCAACTCGCCCAATACACTACCCTCACTTGACCCGATATACTGAGGCTTCATTAGCTGCCGGAACTCAAGGTTCTCCCGGCCGAGAATTTTCATCGCGGTATAAACACAATACAGGCCACAGTAGGGGCCGGACGATTTGTGTGGTGCAGCCGCGGTTTCAGATGCTTTTTGGCTGTTCTGCGCTGCCGCATCTATTTCCCCGGCAGCCAGAACAGCCAGGCTGCAAACACACACTATGAAACATCGGCCTGAGTTGGTGACAACACTGAAATTGGACATCACTACCTTTCCGAAGGTTTGAGCCGCCGGAACACAAGGGCAATAACAGCCGCAACAATAATAAGGCCAATCAGTATTAAAGCCCATGCGTGAGAAGGCCCTGATTCGGCAGCAGGCTTTCGCTCAGGCTCCCTGACATCTTGCGGCGCCGTCCGCTTTGTATCTTGAAGACCCGTCGGCTGGTTAGGAGCAACCTCACTTTTCTCGATGGTTGTGTCTACAGACTTAGTTTTGACCTCGCCCTTTAGGTGTTCGATCTCCTTATCCAATCTAACAATAAAAGCCTGGTCGACATATGCCACCGGCTTACCGTTTTGCCATCTGAACTTCAAATCGGGCATGTCTCTAATGAATACCCGAATACCGTCAGGTAAATCCACCTTGAAAGCCCCCAAAGCCTCAAAATCCGGGTCCAGTTTGACTTCACTTGTTTCATATTTATAGTGGTACGTCTTTCTACTTCCATCGCGAAAGCTGACGGCATGCGTAAAATATGCAAGTTTTGGCACAAATGCCGTACCATCTTCACCTCTTATTTCCTGTAATTCCTTCAAATCAAACACTACCTTGGAGCCTTGCACGCTGGGCCATTTTCTGGAGATTACAGTGTCATCAAACAGATCTTCTGCCCTCTTCTCGATGATCCATTTCATGGCCGTGTAGCCTTTTTCCGGAGCAATCCATGCGGTCACCTTTCCATATCGGGTGGTCCCTTCAAGGACAAAGCAATCCGTCCCATTGGTATTCTCTTTCTTGTCAAGCAGGTGAAGGTCCGCTGCCTCCGCAAGCAGGTCAGGTACACTTCTGTAACTACTGCCGTACATTTTGCCAAACAGAGGGCCGCTCCAATTGGGGTTCTCAACTAATGTGTTCAGTCTGTCCGTGTAGTTGTACCACAATAGTACCCTTCGAGCGTCAGGCCCCTCCGCAAATCGCATGCCTTCAAGATTGACGAACATATTACCGTCCGCGATGTCTTTTATAAAGTCGCTATTATGTAAATCGATGCTTCCATCGGTGTTTAATATCACGCGCTTTCCGACCCATTCCGCACGATTAGTTTGACTATCCCGACGAAACACAAAATCAAATGTTTGAGGGAAAAGCTCATTGTCATTTGAATCGACCACCTGGAGGATTCTCATTGATACGGACTGGAGGTAAGAAAGCGATTCCCTGTATCGCTGAAGAACCTCTGCACAACTGAGCCCTTCCGGCTGACCCAGTACACAAGTGGCAGTGGATAAAATGAGGCAGGTACCGAATACGAACCGGATGTTAGTCAACATGATTATATCCTTCCCAAGAGGGAGGTTAGCCCCCTTCTCATATTGTGTTGCCTTCGTAACCAAAAAAGCCTTGCCCCATCAAGGCGGGGTCAAATGGGGCAAGGCCCCAAACAACCCGGTCAGCCGCTGCAGAACTCTGGTCTCCTTTTCTGACAACCCGTATACTCGCAATCCCATCCCGTATTACTAATGGTGCAGTTTCCACTCGTTCCAGTCGAGCGGCAACAGGAGTCATGATTTGAACACGTTGAACCAGAAATCGCCGTGCAGTCGACGTCGCCCGATTCGCAGGGGTCGGCACTACAACAGGCGCTCCCAGCTTTCGTGCCAATATCTGTGCCTTGCACTAAGCAAGCATCCCGGGCGACAAGCAGTCCTACCATTACTGAAGCCACAGTCAGTAGCCGTGAAAAAGTCGCGTTTTTCATAACAAACCTTTCTTTCTGGAATACTTATCCCTAAAACGTATCACACAATTCACTTCGAACAACAGAATAAACACGATACCACCTGAAAAACGACAAAATCTACCATTTTACGTATTTGCCCATTCGCCATACCTCCCTTATTCTCAAATCAACACACCATACCATCCGTGCGCGATAAGCGCACACGCTCTATGTCTTCAAAATCCATCCTCAATCCAGATACCTACTTCCACGCCTTATCAGTGGCCCTGGTTCCGGCTGCCTTGGCTCGCTGTAAGCGTCAGCCCGGCTGAAAGCCGCGCTCAAACCTTCCGACTCTAAGAAGAACTCCCGCCGGCTTCCAAGAAGACACAACCATGGGGTACGGCACGGCCTGAAGCCTTCCTGTCGTTGATCTGCGCACAATTGTCAGGGAGGCCTCCATCCTTGTCAAGCAGGAAAATCAGGAATTGTCGATTTTTTTTCTTAGAATCCAAGCCGGGCGACAGCCGACCGGCCGAAAGCACTCAGTGCCTTTGCTATCAAGCACTTAAGGCACGACCAGGCCATTCAATCCTGACAGTCCGCGGGGCGTAGATTTTGCGGATTTTGCCCTGTTCGACGGCTGCTGCATTGAAGCGGCCGGCGAATTAGAAATCGCCTTACAGGCTAAGACAGCCGAGAGCCAGGCACGCAAGAAAGAGAAAAGCACGCAGCAGTTTTTGCCCTTTGTGTCTATTGAACTTCATGACGGCAGCCTGCCTTACTCAGTGTTTTTTGTCTGCCATTGCCGCCAGCCGCCCTTGAATATGGAGACATTCGAGAAGCCGTCTTCGAGTAGTCTGACGGCGACTTTCTCGGCGAACCGGCAGCCGGCGCTTTGAGAGTAAACGACAATACGGACGTCCCTGGGAATGTGAGTCACTGCTTCCGCTATTTCCTCGCAGCTTGAATCAGCAGGTATATTGATCGCACCTTCAATATGGCCCGATTCGTAGTGTTCTGCAAGACGCGCGTCGATTATGACGGTATCGGAGCCGAGCAGTGTGGCGAGTTTGCGAATCTTTATTTTGGGGATAAAGGTGCCGGCATATTCCTTCATAATCCCAGACACTTCTGCCGGCTCAGCCAGAAGACCATAACCACAGAAAAAATGAAAAAGGAACGTGCATACCAAGGCCGATAACACTATGCCGCAGCATGTTCTTACCGATTGTGAAATCATATTTATGCGAGTAGTGACATTCATTTTCGGAGAAAGCTTGAGACACGCAATTACTGTAATTGTTACAAGAAGAAATATACATAAAGCTCTCATTATGGACTTCGTAAATACGGAAAACAGGCTAATTGGTTTGGGTGATAACAGGAGAGCAACACCATCCCAGCGCGACATAATATATCGAACAGTTACAAGCCTGATTCGTTCGGGTGGATTATAGAGTCTTGCTCTTCCAGATTGCATACCAAGAAACAATTCGTAATGCGAATACTCTCCCCTTCGACTATTCTGCGACTTGACGTGAAGGACAGCGGGCAATTTCAAGTTCTTGAGTTCGAACGCACCCATTTTCTCCATCGGTTTTGCCACGATACCAAAATCTTCTGCTGCCTTTCTTAATTCAGCAACTGAACTTCCTTTTTGTGAACCGATATAGTTGGGGTCAATCAATTCTGAACAGTTGACATCGATGTTATAGATTCTGAGGACAGCGTACAGGCAATATATTCCGCAGTATCTGCCGGAGGCAAGTAGGTCTGAATCTGGCTTCAGGGTATCGCCTCCGGTGGCCGCGTGTTCTGCACAAGCAACGGCTGGCACCAACAGAACAGGCAGCAAGTACAACAGGAATTTGGATTTGAGTCTGGGGATCACCGATCTATCTCTTGCTTCGTATCAGCACATACGCCATTGCAACCACAGTAATTATGGCGATAATTACTGCAGCAGCCGCAATAACTTTTCTATGAACACGTTGAGCCGTTTGAGCAACTTCAACTTGATCAGTCGTGTCTTCGGTATCCGTCAAACGGGGTTTTGATGCACCCTCGGAGCTTGTAGTGGGGGTGCCTTCGCTTTCAACATTGACTTTGTATTCATCTTTGAGTCTGGCTGTTTCTGAATCAATGCTGTCTACTACATATTCATCAATGTAAGGGACCAGAGCCCCGCCAAGGAACTCATAATTGGCCCCTATGTCCCTTCCCCATATAATCGTTCTTTCGGGCAGCTCAATCTTGAACGCCCCCAGGCCTTCGAAGTCGGGGTCAATCACAACATTACTCCGATTGATTGCAAATACATGAGTCCGAATCGAGATATCTTGTTCGCGCATAATATCCGTGTTTTTTGTGAATTGCCCGCTGGTTATCACCCAGAGACCGCCAATTTTTTCAACTTTGTCGAAGACGAACTCCGCTCTCATAGCTTGCAGCCATTGTGTATTCGACATTGGTTTGTTCTCCCAGTGAAGACTGTCTCTAGTTTTGACCACTCGCCATTTCAGAACATTGTGGTCGTATTGCGGGCTGATCCATGCGCTGAGCCTTCCGTAGGCGGTGGCTGCTTCGAACACCTGACAGGAAACGTCCTTAACCTTCTCAGTTCCCTTGTAGGTGTATCCGCGCGGATTATTGATCATCAGTTGAATTATATTCTGCTCGTTATTCCCCTCCATCTTGGCGTCAAGAGCCATGCCGTAATTGCCGCCGTAGAACCACGTTTGCCGTTTGGCGGTTATATTGTCTTTGCGCATATACATGGCAGCAAACCAGTGTTTTCTTGTGTCATGGAAAAATTTGAGGTTCACAAATTTATTGGGCAAAGCCCATCTTCGCACCATGTTATAGCTTTCCGGGTATTCCTCACCAGCATTGTTGAAAGAACGTTCGTCACCGATAATTTCCAAACGACCACCATCACGCCGGACCAAGCCGCGGAATTCGGTATAGCCCATTTCGTCAGGCTTGGCGTCCGTTAGTCCGGTGATTCTCACATAGACTTGCTGGGATATCTTTTCGAGCTTGGATAGAGTCTGGCAAGAACTCGAAACGATGTCTGACGGGGTATTCTCACTCTCGGCAAACATATTAACCCCGCTCAATACCAACAGCGACGAAAGGAGAAGCTTGTCAACCACAATGTTCCTGTCAGTATCTTAGTTGCACGTCTGGCTGCGCGTGCCGTCCCAATCGCAACTGCTATTCCAACAAGGCCTGTTTGTCATATCCGTGCATTCTCTACTATTAGGCCTTTGGAGTAGGCAAGCCTGGTACTCACAATTGTCTTCGCTTGTGTTTGGACACTGCCTATCTCCCCAAGTTCCGCAACAGTCACCATCCCTAAGTCGGCCGCCACTCTGATGACCGTAAATAGGGTTCGGGAGCAAAGCCGATAAAGATACGACCAAAGCAATTGCTGAAAGCAGTAAATACCTTTTCATTTCAGGTCCTTTCGGATTATCAGTGCAGATGCCTGTCATATGGGTCTTATACGCTATGACCACAACCGTTGGATTCGCCACGCCAATCCCAATCAGTTCCTCCTGCATGTCTACTATACCGTTTACAGTTTGCTCTTTACCTGTGAACTCAATTGCTTTCATGCTGAACATGATTCGTTGGTCTGTCGGGTCAAAATGATTTGAAAGCAATAGAATTTTGAGAGTCAGGTAAACACCCGTCGAGTAAATAGCTTGTGCTTCTCACCTCCCTTGTTCGGTAAATAAGCGTCGTCTGTCTTTCGTGCGCGGTAAGCGCACCCGATCTATACCTTCTAAATCATCCTCTATCCGGTACGTACTTCCGCGTCTTATCATCGGGCCTGGTCCCTGTTGCGTAAGGCCGCTGTAAGCCTCGGTCCCTTTGATAAGCGCACACAACACTACCGACTTTAAGAAGAACTCCCGCCGGCACCCAAAAAGACACAGCCATGAGGTGCAGCACGGCCTGAAGTCTTCCTGTCGTTAATCTGCACATGATTGTGAAGTGCTCCCCTATTCTTGTCAAGCAGGAAATCAGGAATTTTCGTTTTTTTTTAAGACTGCAGCACAGACAATAGCCGATTGGCAGAAAGCTCTGAAAGTCTTTATTATCAAGCACTTAAGGCAGGAGCGGGCGAGCGGGGCCCTCCCATCTTGACAGTCCGTGGGGCGTAGATTTTGCGGATTTTGCCCTGTTCGACGCCTGCTGCATCGAGGTTGCCGCAGAATGAGCTACCACGCGGTGTAAGTATGTCAGGGGCCGTAAGCTCTGTGCAGATGAACGCGATTGGGGCGAATTCGCTGGACTGGGACAAAGACTTTAAGCTGATGACGCCACTGCACAGTGAGCGTATCAGGCTAAATCCAGGATTTCCCACTTATAATTGGTGACAAACAGACAGGATTTTGGTATTATATCCATTATAGAGGCTGTTCAAGGCGGGTTTCGTTGTTGTAAGCTCGAGAACCGAATGTGAGGTGGATCATGCCAGGAAAGAAGTTGGCACTTGTAGCAATGGCGCTTTTGGCTTTGGCAGTTTGTGAATCGCGGGCTGCACCAATCATCGTTAGTGTAACGGACGACGCCGATTATGTGTATATCGCCACAAGCGAGCTAAAGGTACACGTCAAGAAAAGTCCGTGGCAGATGTTTATTTATGACAGCAATTCGAGTCTTATTACCAACGAATCAGGAAGTCAGGCCCTGCAGTACGGCTCGTACCATGTTGCCGATATAGCAAGCTGGGAAGTTTTGGGACAGACGACGATTGTTAAGCGCGAGCCCCCGCTTTATCATTTTGAAGACGAGGCACAGATTGCCGGCGAGACCGTCAAATTCACGTGCAGCACAAGCGGGGCTGAGACGATGAGCGTATATGTGACTTTCAGGTCGCCGTGGGTGTTCAGCACATGGATGACCGTGCCGGGCACGCCCTACGATACGAAAGAAAGTTTCGACTCTTCGACGGATGAGCATTTCTTCGGTCTCGGCGAGAATTGGAGCTGCCGGTCGCTGGACCTGAAAGGGCTGTCGGTGACGATGAACAACGGCAGCGGCACCCCGGACCAGGGCGGCTGGGTGCCTTTCTACGTGAGCACCCGCGGATACGGAATACTCATCGACAATTACCTCAAGGTCAATTTCAACTTTACCGCGTCCGATTCGGTTGTCATCTCGGCTCCGAGGATAAGCGGCAGCACGGATGATGCGGGTTATTTTTACGGCTCCTCGCTTTTGTGGTATTTCTATTACGGCCCGGACCTTCTGGATGTGATAGACAGATATACCGAGCACGTCTCGAGGCCGGCGCTGCCGCCGCCGTGGGCGCTGTTCGCGACCTGGCAATGGCGTGATACGGCCGACGAGGCGACGGTTTATGCCGACGCTTACAGTATGCGAGATGCCGATATCCCGTGTGGTCTGATATGGGTGGACCGGCCGTGGGCACAGGGACCGGACAACATGCCGCCGCCTTTTGAGTGGCAGGTCGGTCGCTACGACAATGGTTCGCAGATGTGTTCCGACATTCAGGCCCTCGGCTATCAGGTGGGCGTCTGGGTATGCGAAAACCTTTATGCCGGTGAGTACGATTGCAGCCGGATAATGGATGAGCCGGTTGTACAGGCCCTCAAGAACGACGCAAATTCTTTTATCGCCCGCGATAATATAAAGATGTACAAGATCGACAGGGGCAACCTGCAATGTCACGCGCCGTATTTTACGACCCAGGCCTTTTTTGAAACCTGGAACGAGGTCTTCGATGGCGATTTTGTCACCCTTCCCAGAACCGTCGCATTTCGCGCCCAGAAGTATGTCTGCGGCAAATGGCCTGGTGACTGTGACAACACGTATGATTATCCTGGCGGATTAAAGGCGAATCTGTCGGCCTTTCAGAATCTCGGCATCGCCGGCTTTGCGTTCTGGGGTTCGGACACCGGCGGTTTCCCCGACCCGCCGGGCAATAATGTCACCATACGGTGGGCCCAGTTCTCATGTTTCTGCCCCATATTCGAGACGGCGGGAACGCCGTACGCGTATTCGGAGCTTTATAGAAATATTTACCGCAAATACGCCGAGTTATACACGCGACTGTTTCCCTATCGATGGACCTATGCCCGCATTGCTCACGAGAAAGGCCATCCCATAGGCAGGGCCCTGGCTCTCGAATACCCTGATGACCCGAACACCTACGTTCAGGATTACGAGTTTTTGTATGGGGACTGGATGCTGGTTGCGCCAGTGGTGGATGCGGGCACATCCCGCGATGTGTACCTGCCGCAAGGCCGATGGATAGACTTCTGGAACGGCGCCGAGTACACCGGCCCCCTGACCATCGCCTCGTACCCGGCTCCGGAAGATACAATACCCTTATTCGTAAAAGCCGGGGCCATTATCCCCATGATTGGCGCACAGCAGACCTGGCACAATTGCACGGTCGACCCGATGACGCTGGTGATATACCCTTGGGGGACGTCAAGTTTCCACGTTTATGGCGACGCCATCGTCTATGGAGGTCGCACTGAGCCCTATACGAATCTAAAAGATAATACTTATAAATGTAGAGTAGATGCCAACACCATAGAGATCACGATTGGCGACTCGGACTTGGCTTATGAGCTGCACGTTGTCTATGATATGGCGCCATCGTCGGTGACTGTCGATTCGATGCCGCTGCCCAAATTTGATTATAAAGCGGATTATGATGCGGCAGCTCAAGGCTGGTACTACGGGGGCGGATGTTTCCCCGGCGGCAGTGTCAGGACTATTAACATCAAGATAGCAAAGAGTGCGACAGCCCACGTGATTCGGTTCAGCGGGGCGCCCGACAGGCCGGTAGAAAACCTGACAAAAGGAAAAAGATATGGCTATATCCAGCAGGCGATTGACGATGCCGCGGACGACGATGAGATAGTAGTGGAGGCGAGAGCTTACCAACATCGCGAAAACATCAGCTTCAGCGGGAAGAACCTGACGGTCAGGTCAACGAACCCCGAGGACCCGGACGTGGTGGCAGCCACTATTATCAACGCCAGCCGGCAAGGGCCCGCGGTAAGCTTTACCCGCGGCGAAGGTGCAGGCTGCCTTCTGGCCGGTTTCACCGTCACCGACGGAAACTGCGGCATCGACTGCAACGGCAGCGCCCCGTCGATAAGGAATTGCGTTGTTACCGGCAACAAGAGCGTGGGTGTTCGCGGCCGCAACAGCGACCCTAAGATTACGGGTTGTCGCATTGCCGGCAACGGCGGCGCGGGTTTTGATATGTGGAGCGATGGAGGAGGATGGAATGAGGCGACTATCCGCAACACTGTGGTTGCGGGCAATGGCGCCCAGGGCCTCCGCTTCGAGGATAGTTACGGCAACATCGCCAACTGCCTGATTGCCGGCAACAAGACCGATGGCATCGAGTGTGCCTGGAGCAAGGGAGTAATTATCACCAACTCAACAATTGTTGCCAACGGCGAACATGGTATCGATGCCAACGAGAGCAGACTGAAGGTTATCAACAGTGTGGTTTGGGACAATTGGTGTGATGAAATCCATCAGCGCCACGGCCTGATCCCGGTCAATTACAGTGATATTCAAGGCGGATGGGCCGGCTCTGGCAACATTGATGCCGACCCCTGTTTCTTTGAGCTGGGACGCTGGGTTGATGTTAACGACCCCGGTGTGCATCTGGAGCCGAATGACGCGAACGCGGTGTTCGTGGGCGGTGATTATCGTCTGCGCGGTGGTTCGCCATGTATCGACCACGGCGATAACACGAAGCTGCCTTTGGACAGCTACGATATGGACGGCGACGGCAATACGGCCGAGCCGATTCCCTGGGACATTGCCGGCAATCCGCGCATCGCCGACGGTAACAACGACGGCATCGCGGCGGTGGATATGGGCGCTTACGAGTACTTTTTGCCGCCGATAGAGGTGTGGATGAAGTTTACACCGCAGGCTCTGAATCCGGGCAGCCAGGGCAACTGGGTCAAGGCGCATTTCGTTCTGCCGGAAGGTTTCGGCGTTGAGGATGTTGACAGCAATAGCCCGGCGGAGATTGTTGAGCCGTTCGAGCCGGACATCGAATCGGCGTATATGAATGTCTTTGTCAACGATGCCGGCCTTGTCGAGATTGAGGCGGCGTTTGATAGAGAGCTGTTCTGTCAGGCCGGCATCGAAGGCGACAGCATTGAGCTAACAGTCACTGGTTCACTTACCAGCGGGCAAAAGTTCTACGGCACAGAGACAATTAAGATAACCAGGGACACTTTCAAGTACCTGGCCTCCCTGGCGTCGGCGTGGCTGGAGGCGGCGTGCGCAAAACCGGACTGGTGCGGCGGAGTGGACCTGGACCAGGACGGTTCGGCAAGTTTTGTGGATTTTGCCCTCTTCGACGGCTGCTGCATCGAGGTTATTGCCGAGTGAGCGCTTGCTGAGGTATCACAACATTGTGCCCCATAAATGCCCGCTGTTGCTTCTACATCTCAAAAAAAATAAGTAGTAGCAAGTGGGCAGCCTCAGGGTTTTTGCAGGCTGGCCTTGAGTTGGTTGATTGCACTCTGGGCCGCGTGACGCACGGGGTAGTACTGGTCTGCATCCGGCGGCCGGATGCTGGGATAGTACTGTCTGACTACCGTATCCGTTTCGGCGATCGTCTGCAGTAAGGCAATATCCTGCTCCGTTCCTATCCTCGCGATGCTTCCTGCCGCCCAAAGGCGCATCATGCCCTTCTCGGGGTCGCTGAGAATTGCGCGCACGTCGCTTAGCACGGACGCGTCGCCCAGCATCCCCGCGGCAATAGTGAGTGCGTCGCGTTGCACTCCCGATACTGTCGGGCGGCGATAGCGCATTACACCAGGGGCCCCGGCCATTTCCGACAGCGCCCGAATGTATGTATTAACCTCCATCTCGGCATAGGTGAAGTACGTGTTCTGGTATGTATCATCAGCCTTGGGGAAGGTGTGCGCCCTGCCGATAGCGCTAATAAGTGCGTCAACCTTCGCCTGAACAAAAGCTGTTGACGGGTCCTTGCTCATGACCTTCGCTGCGTTCCCGCGAACGGTGTGATTATCAGAGGCGAGCAATTTAGCGACCCGCTCCAGAAGGGCAGCATCGAGACTCTGGCCTGCTATTGCGCGCAGGCCCGCGTTATGCACGTGGTCCTCGTCGGACTCCAGCAGTCTTGCGGCTTCCGACTTATTGTCAAGCGTGGCGATGAAAGCGCTCGCGGCCCATTCTTTCATGCTTGGCATAAACTCCTGGTCTTTTGCAAGTGCGATCTCGAGCAGGGCCTTTTGCGCCGCCGGTGTCCCGATGGCCTGAAGGACTTTGACGGCGCGGTGTCGAAAGCCGGAATCTTGCCCCTGTCGGTTGAACCTCGCCATGAGGGTTGGGATTACCGTATCTCCCATCGCTACGAGTCGGGCTATGGCCTCTTCAGCGTTCTTCTTGGCTTCAGCATCCATCCTGTGGGGCGACAGCAGTAATACGTCAAGAAGCTTCTCCAGCTCGACAAGCCCCTCGACGCTTGTGACGCCGGCTTGGTCCAGAGAGGCCGCCAGCCGGCTGCGCTGCACTTCCATCGCATCGGCAATCCTCGCCTGCTGCTCGTCGTGGGCGGCCTTCTCCTCGGCATCAAGCTCCGCGTCAATTGCCGCAAAATCCATAACCCGGAACTCAACGGCCTCGGACGCAGGCACATCCCGCTCCTGCGCGAGCGCGCGCGTGTTTTCCGCAACTGTGGCCTCTACAGGAGATATGCGGGTGTTTACGTCCACAGGCTGGATTTCTTGCCGGCCTTGCGTTTGCGCTTGACCGATTCCCAGGGCCGGCCCCGCCGTTGGCGTCTGTTGTTGGTTGTCCGTCGCGCCTACTGCCACCACGTAAGCGCCGCCGGCGATGCACACCACACCGAAAACGAGCGGAATGATCCAATTATAACGACTCATCGCTTGTCCTTTCGCATTCGAACCGAACTGGAAACACCCTCCTTTCCGGCTCTTTGCCAATTAAGATAACGAACATACTGAAACACTGCTAACAGAGCGAATGCACTCCCTGCGATCAACAGGGAAATCCCGAGCCAGACCTTGTCCTTCCTCGGGCCCGCCTGAGATGCAATTGGGATTTGCGCACCGGGGGGCGGCGCGCTGCTGCGCCCGGTTCTGCCAACAGGGGCGTTGTTGTCCGTTCCTCCGAGTGGCGCACGCGTCTCAACGGCCTGATCGTCAGCTGCGTGGGTGCCGGTGCGATTCGGCTCGCCGCGCGACCAGGTAGGCTCGAACAATTGGCCTTCGAAGACTGAGTCAGGACGGACAGCGTCCTCCGTTGCAGCCGCCGGGTCGAATCCCATTTTACGCTGGAGATACATGGCGCGCTCCAGGTCGCGTTGGTTCTCAATCTCATCAGCGAACTGTGGGTATCTCGCGAGCAGCCTGTCGTAACGCCGCGTCGCGTATGCGGGCTTGTCCATCATGAACTGGCACTTAGCTATCTGCTGCTGGGCGCTTAGATACAACCGCTCCGCTTGATTGTAGCGCTCGGCATCAACCACGTTGACGTCGGTAGGCCTTGGTATCTTCTTGAGCCACTTTGCGGCTTCTTCGGGGTCCTTCATGCTCTGGAGATACAGCACGCCCAGCTCGAAATGGGCTTTGGCTTCGTAAGTGGTGCCGGAGTATTGCCGGACCACATCTGTGGCCTGCTCAATTGCGCTGTCAACATCGCCGCGATACTTGAAGAAGCCGCTGAGCCGAGCCCGGGCATAGGCGGCAATCTCAGTGCCCGAGTATTTGTCTATTACGTCCCTGTAGGCCGCGACAACCCTGTCGGCATCGTTCGTTACCTGGGCCACGTGCGAGCTTGGCAGGTGACTTTGTAAGCCGCCCGATGCGCCGGACCGATACCGCGACTCGAAATCGGCGCGCATCAGGTCCGCCCGGTCAATCGCCTGCTGTGCTTCTTGCAGGTCTTTGCCATACAACTGACGCAAGCTGACGGGCTTGATTGGCTGCTGGTCCTCTGCGAACGTCAAGACCGGCGGTTGGACAGCTAAGACCGTCGCCATAAACAGCAACCGGATTGGCAAAACCCTTCTCATAGTGGTCCGCCTTGTATATCTTCAAGTTGATCGGCTGTTCGCTATTTACTTCCGCGCGTTATCAATAGGTATGCTGAAGCTTCTTCGTACTCCACCAAAGCTACGGCCCCATCGACAGCCGCGCTCAACACTTCCGACTCTAAGAAGAACTTCCGCCGCCATCCAAAAAGACACAGCTATGGGATGTGACAGAGCTTGAAATCTTCTTGTTGCCAGATTGCCCTGATTATGAACTGTGTCTCTGTTGGCGTCAACCAAAAAAGAATATGGATATTCGATTTCTTTTTTTTTAGAACGTGCGGGCTGGATAATCTCGGTCACGGCCAGATGTGTAACCTGCTTGCTGTCAGGCAGTTACAGCAATGAGGGCCGCAAATAAATTGGCGGGGTGAATGCCTTTTCGCCGGTGGAGGCGCGGACGGTTTCAACAGCTTTTTCGGCCCCCCTCGAAATGACCCGTCGGCGGCGCAACCGGCGCAGCGGACGGCGCCCCCGCTTTTGCAAGGCGGGCCTCGTGTATTTAGGCGCGCCGCGCAAATGGTTTGTTTGGATGGCGTTTTCGTATCAGAATTCTTGACTTTTGGCGTGGTTGGCGGTACTCTACCGGAAACGTAAAAATAAAAGCTGAAAGTGCGAAACTCCGCCATTTAGAAGAAGAGCTTATGAAGAAGGCACAGGAAACCGACGAGCGTTTTGAGGATATGCGGATCCTCGACGAGTTGAAGAACTCATACCTCAATTACGCGATGAGCGTGATTGTTTCCCGCGCGCTGCCGGACGTTCGGGACGGTCTCAAGCCGTCGCAGAGGCGGATACTGGCGGCGATGAACGATTTGAACCTGGGGCCGAGGAGCAAGCATCGCAAGTGCGCCAAAATCGTCGGCGATACGAGCGGCAATTATCATCCGCACGGGGACCAGGCGACCTACGGGACCTTGGTGCGTCTGGGTCAGAACTGGAGCATGCGCTATCCGCTGATTGACCCGCAGGGCAATTTCGGGAGCATCGACGGCGACCCGCCGGCCGCAATGCGGTACACCGAGGCACGGATGGCGTCGGCGGCGACGGACATGTTGGAGGACATAAACTACGACACGGTGGACTTTGTGCCGAACTACGATGAGACGCGGCAGGAGCCGACCGTGCTGCCGTCGAAGTTTCCGAACCTGCTGGTGAACGGCTCGTCGGGGATAGCGGTCGGCATGACGACAAATATTGCGCCGCACAATATCGCTGAGGTATGTGATGCGCTGCTGTTGGCGATTAACGACCCCAACTGCGGGTTCAAGGACATTATGAAGGTGCTGCCGGGTCCGGACTTTCCGACGGGCGGGATAATCTGCGGCAGAAAGGGCATTACGGATGCGTATACCACCGGCCGGGGACATCTGACTATTCGGGGTAAGGCCGACATCGAGACCACCAGGAAGGGCAAGGTCAATATCATCATCACCGAAATTCCTTATATGGTCGTCAAGACAACGATTGTCTCCAAGATTGCCGACTGTGTGCGCAGCGGCCAGATAGCGGAGATTTCGGACGTGCGCGACGAATCCGACCGTCGCGGGCTGCGAATCGTGGTCGAGGTGAAGAAGGATGCCGAGCCGCAGATTGCCTTGAATAAAATGTACCGTTACACGTCGTTGCAGACAACGTTTGCAATTGCGAATGTCGCGCTGGTCAATAATCGTCCGGAAACGCTCAACATAAAGGAGATGCTTAATTACTTTATCGAGCATCGCAGGGCGGTGGTCGGGCGGCGGAGCGGATTTCTGCTGCGGCGATGCCGCAACCGGGCGCACATTCTGGAAGGTCTGATTTTAGCGGTCAGTGACATCGACGAAATAATCGAGCTTATAAAGAAGTCGCCGGATGCGCCGACCGCGAAGCTGAACTTGATGAAGAAGCCTTTGCGGCTGGCAGAGTCGGCAACGCTGCGGCAGATTCTGCCGAAGGCCTTTGTCGCCGAAAAGAGCAAGGCCGAGCAGTTTCTGACCGGGCCGCAGGCCGACGCCATTTTGACCATGCAGCTTCAGAGGCTCACCGGTCTGGAGATGCAGAAGCTGGCGAAGGACTACGCCGAGCTTTGCGAGCAGATAGAAGGGTATGAGGCGATACTTGCCAGCGAGCAGGTGCTGCTGGATATTATCCGGGAGGACATTTACGAGCTGAAGGAGAAGTACGGCGGCAAGAGGCGGACGCAAATTGCGGCGGGGATCGAGCAGTTCGACATGGAGGATTTGATTGCGGAGGAGGAGGTCATTGTCACGATAAGCCACAGCGGATACGTGAAGCGCACGTCAATCGATACCTATCGCAAGCAGGGCAGAGGCGGCAGAGGCGTTATCGGCTCCGACATCAAGGAGGGCGATTTTATCGAGCATCTGTTCACCGCGTCGACGCACGATTATCTGCTGATTTTCACGAATCGCGGCCGGTGCTACTGGTTAAAGGTGTATGATGTGCCGAGCATGTCGCGGCAGAGCAAGGGCCGAAACATCGTGAATCTGCTGAAATTGGCCAACCAGACGATAGCTTCGATAATCAACGTGCGCCGTTTTGCCGGCGAGGACGAAGAGCAGGATCAGCAGCGTCAATTGGTAATGGCGACGAAAAACGGCCTGGTGAAAAAGACGAAGCTCAGCGCTTACAGCAATCCGCGGACGACAGGAGTTACGGCGATCAAGCTCGACCCAAATGACGACGTAATCAGCGTTGCCCTGACCACCGGCGGCGACCAGATTATCCTCGGCACGCGCGAGGGGATGGCAATACGGTTCAATGAGAAGCAGGTGCGGTCGATGGGGCGCGTGTCGCGGGGCGTCAAGGGGATTAAGCTGCGCCCCAAAGACAGTGTGGTCGGGATGGTCATTGCAGAGGAGGGGGCGTCGCTCCTGACGGTTTGCGAAAACGGCTACGGCAAGAGGACGAACCTCGAGGATTACCGGCCTCAAAGCCGGGCGGGCATAGGGCTGATAAACATAAAGACGACCGAGCGAAATGGAAAGGTGGTCACGCTCAAGGCCGTGCAGGACGACGATGAGCTGATGATGATAACTGCCAACGGCATTATCATCCGCACCGGCCTCGAGGAGGTCCGCTCAATAGGCAGGAACACACAGGGAGTTCGGCTGATTAAGCTCGGCGCCGGTGACAAGCTCGTGGCCGCAGCCAAGATTGCCGCCGACGTCGAGGTTGAGCCGGACGGTACGCCGGAGCAGAAAGAGGCGGAAGTATCCGAGCCCGACGAGGAGCAGGACACCGAGGAAGCTGAGCAGACATAGGAGGTCGCCGCCCTGCCGGCTGGATGCGCAAAGATGGTCAAAGCCAAACCGACAAAAGAACGGGAGTTGATTTTCGTAATCGCTGGCAAAGATGATGCGCTGGTGGGCGCAGAGTGTGATAAGCTTCTGGCAGAGCTGTTGAGCCCGGAAGAGAAAACGACCGGGCTTTTTTCCGCAGACCCGGCGGAGGTCTCGGCGACGGATGTCCTCGATGAGTTGCGGACCCTGCCGTTCCTGACGGAACGGCGCGTGCTGGTCGTCAGAGGCGCCGACAAGTTCGTCTCGGCAAACCGTGAATTGCTGGAGAGGTATTTTGACAATCCCTGTCCGACGGGGACTTTGGTCCTTACGGTCAATACCTGGGATTCGCGGACGAAATTGGCGAAAAAGCTCGGCGGGGTGGGCAGATTGATTAGCGTGACGCAGCCGAAGGCGTGGGAGCTTCCGCAGCGGCTTATCGGATATACACACGACGCCCACGGCAAGAATATGGGTAAGGACGCGGCGGAACTTCTGATTGAGCTGACGGGCGACGAATTAGGCCGGCTGTACGGCGAAATTGACAAGCTGGCTATTTTTGCGGACGCGGAAAAAGCGATAACGGCCGAGCACGTTGAGCAGTTGACGGGACACAATCGTCTGTTCAACGCCTTTGCGGTAATTGATGCGGTGGTTGCGGGCGATGCGGGCCAGGCGGTGGAGCGGCTGCGGCGAATGTTTGCGGAGGACAAATCCACCGAGTACACGACGGTCGGTGCGTTTGCGTTTCACTTTCGGCGGATGTTCAGCGCCAGGGCAATGCTCGAAGATGGTGTGAGGCCGGCGGACATTGCCTCGCGCCTGCGGATATGGCACAACAAAGAGGGATTCTTTCTGCAGCTGCGCAGGCTGCCTCTAAATAAAATCGGCGACATCATGCAGAAGTTGGCCGACATAGATTACGCCGTAAAAACCGGCCGAACAAAGGCCCACGTCGCCATCGAGCAACTCGTGCTGGGCCTCGCCAGTGGATAGAGAACAGCAAGCGGAAGTTTGCGATGCAAGATGAATGCGGAAATATCACAGAGGTGCCGCCGCGAGCGCCTTCCTGGGTATATCAGGAGCTGGGGTGGTTCTGCGCTTTGGCGTTTATTTTGGAGAAAATTCTTGAGGCCGCCTTGACTGTGAATGACATTTGCAATATAATGTAATTATGGACGATATAACGTTTAGCTGGGACGCTAAGAAAGCCGGGCAGAACCTCAAAAAGCACAGGATTTCCTTTGAGGAAGCCTCAACGGTATTTTACGACGAGAAAGCAACCGAGTTTTTTGACCCGGACCACTCAAAAGGTGAGGAGAGATTTTTGATGCTTGGACTTAGCTGGCGACTTCGAATCCTCGTGGTGTGTTATTGCTTACGAAAGCAGGATTCGGAGATTAGAATTATCTCCGCAAGGAGGGCAACGAAGAGGGAACGACAGGTATACCTTAGGGGACAGAGATGAGAAAGGAATATGATTTTTCGAAGATGAAAGGTCGAAGGAATCCTTACGCGAAGGGCCTTAAGAAACAGGTTACGCTTCGGCTGGGCGTGGACGTAATCGAATACTTCAAGAAGATGGCCGAAGAGACGGGGATCGGTTACCAGACCTTGATAAATCTGTATCTTAAAGAGTGTGCGCATTCCGGAAAGAAGCTCAGCCTTCAATGGGCGTCGTAGGCGCCCGTAAGGCGGGCCGCTGAACTCTGTTCACAGCATTGCTCGACTACGCTCGCCGTGCCGGCAATGACAGGCGGTCATTGAACCTGTGAGGAATCGCTAAGAATGGCGATTTCTTGGGTTTGGAAAACAGCCCGTGTTTTGATTCTTTATTTCATCGAGCCAGAGGTCTGACTGGGGTTTGGGGCAGCCGAGGAAGGTGCTGGCTGGGTCGTGGTTTTCGAAGGCGGAGCGGGCTTTGGGTTTGTTCATGTTGGCGTAGCAGTAGATGCAGCCGTGGGGGCAGGTGTCGTAGGCGCCGATGTCCGAGCTTTCCGTGCAGCCGCATTCGTTGCGTGTGGGCTTTTCTGTACAAGTGAAGCCGGGCGGCGAAAAAAGCTCGTCAATAATTTGCCCATCAATGCAGTGGGCCTTCTTGATTTTTTCGCCGAGTAAGTAATCGCCGCAGCACGAGTACATCCGCATGCCATGCCCGGCGGCGATGTCGGCCAGTTCGTTGGCCAGCTCGATTTTGAAATCATCGGTCGGGTCATAGATTTTCAGGTGGTGGGTTTTCTCGAATTCGACGAAATTTCTAACGACCTTGCCGTAGTTGACGACGAAGCTGAAGTAACAGCGCTCGACATATCCTTGAAGCTCGCGTGCAAGTGTGCCGAACGCTCGCAGCCAGAAGTCGCGGTCCGATATGCTCGAAATTATGATCGGGTCGAAGCGCCAGTTTATGTGTTTGGGTGAATAGACTGCGCTCAGTTCTTTGAGGCTCTTAATCGCGGGCCCCTTCTGGACATTGCTTTCGAAGATGGCGGGCAGGCCGGTAACGGTGTAGTTGAAATAAGATTTGTAGCCGAGGTCATCCAGCAGCCTGAGATTATCAAGAAACGGCGTGAAGTCTTTCGACCAGAAGACGAAGCAGAAAACGTCCTGCGGCTTTAGTGGCACGATATATCTTTCTCCGCCAAAGGGATTGATCACCCCGGCGAATCCATCCTTGACTCGGCGCATAAACCACTCGCCGTAAAAGGCCGGGCCATCCGTTCTGCGTGATACCGAAATAATCCGCTTCATTCTTCTGCCATGTCCAGAGCGTTGGGAGTCACACCACCGGCATCAACCGACCGGTATTGCTTGACAGATTATATCGTGTAATGCTTGTTTTGCAGCGCCGAAAGAGTATATTGTTGGAAGAAGCCAGGCGATGGATGAAAAAAGAGGATACCGCGATGGGGATTTCGGCGCCCACAGAGAATGGCCTAACGAGCATTACAAACAGCGTCTCTTGTTCGGACCGGTCCTTGTGGTCGCTTATTTTCTGGAACTTGCTGACGATAGTCTGGGCGGTGATAGCGCGGTGGTCGATGGGCTCGCTGATGGCTGTGTACTGGTGCCAGAGTCTTATTCTGGGCTTCTTCTGGTTCCTGCGGATAATCATCTTGCCCGATTTCTACGTGCCTCAGCAGCAGGACCTGTCCATTGAACAGGCTTTCCATGCAAAGGCCACCACGGCGGCGGGATTCATTGCGATATACAGTATACTCCATGTCTTTGCCGGGCTCGCGTTGTACCGGTGGCTTGGCCCGGTGAGTACGGGAGGAATCCTCATTGTCGCCGGAATTTTCTTCCTGTCGCAGTGCTTTGGTTTTTCAAGGACGGCTGCGTGGATCAGCGGCGACAGACCGACGTCCAGCATAGTGTTCTTCCCATATATCAGAGTCTTACCCATGTTTGCTCCGCTGATAGTGATGGCCAAGGCGGGTTTGACCGGGCAGATGCTGCTGGTGGTTTTTCTGCTGGCCAAGACCACAGTTGATGCTGCGATGCACATCGTGGAGCGCAGTCATTTCGGGGACAGCTCATACCCCGAGAGAACCTTCAGAGATTACGAGCGCAAAGAGGCAAAAGGGACAGACGAATGTGACTTCTGTGGAAGGGTGGTGGAGGAGTCTGAAGCTGTGCGGCACATCAAAAATCACGTGGTTTGTATGGAGTGCTGGAAAAAGATAGAAAACGAAAAGGACAAAGCGCGTTAGCAGCCTGAGTCCACTAAACAAAACGGAGAGGGCGGGATTCGAACCCGCGGTAGGGACAAGCCCTACACAGCCTTTCCAAGGCTGCTCGATAAGCCGCTCCGACACCTCTCCAGCACCGGCTGATAGTCGTCAGCCGCTGGTATTTAGTCCTGGTCTTTGGTCTTTGTTTGACCTTCGAGCCTTTCCCGAGTATATATCAATTGGCGGGCGTTTTTGCAATTGGATTCCGGGCCGCAATACGCGCACTCTTCTAAAATAAAATGAACCGCTGAGGCCCTTAAAGAGACTAAAATAGCAGAGATGCAGCCGGCAAGAGAACAGATTATCGACCAGCTTCTGGTCATGGACGCCCAGGACGGTGATGCCCGGGCGATGGAAAAGCTGGTCGGGCGATGGCAGAAGCGGCTCTGGCAGCACGCCTATCGGCTTATCGGCGATAGCGAGGCCGCCTGGGATGTAACACAGCAGACCTGGCTGGGCATCATCAAAGGCTTGAGAAAATTGCGCGACCCGGCGGATTTCAGGGCCTGGGCATACAGAACAACAACAAACAAGGCGATCGACTGGAGAAAGAGAAGCAGGGCTGCAAGGCAGGTCAGCATCGAAGATATTCAGGACCCGCCGCAAGAACAGAAGAAAGACGCCGGCCTCAAAGACCTGCTGGAAAAACTCGACATAAGAAAACGAGCGGTTCTGAGCTTGTATTACTTCGAACAGCTTAGCGTGCCCGAGATCGGCGCAGCTCTCAATATACCGACAGGTACTGTCAAATCACGACTGCACAATGCAAGAAAAGAGCTTAAAGAACTTTGGCAACAACATTCCAAATAAACTTTAGGAGAAATGATATGGACGACGAAATGATGAAAAAGATGACTGAGGATAAATACGACGACTCAAGAGAAGGCAGCGTGCTCTGGATGGCAAAGGAATTCTACAGCAAAAAGATGGCCTCGTTCGCTATCATGGTCTGGGCCTTTGCGATCATTTGCTTATGCGGCGCTATCTATACCAGCATCCGATTCTTCGGCACCGAACATACGCGATGGCAGGTCATGTATGCCGCTTTATTCATCTGCTTTGTCCATGGCATTGGTCTGATGAAGATATTCTCGTGGCAGATGATCAGTGACAACAGCATCAAAAGGGAAATAAAAAGGCTGGAGCTTCGAATCGCCGAACTGGCGGAGACAATTGGGAGCAAATAGGGCTTTTAGCTTGTGATGACCGACGTATTTCTATTACTATACTTATAATGAGCAAAATCCCAGAGTTCTTAGTCGGCGTTTCTAAGACGAGATATTCGATGGCTCGCAGGGTACTGTATTTCCTTGCAGCATGCATCGTCTTTTTGGTGATTTTTCCCGTCGTTTACCTGTTCGTGGCCGGATTCCTGAATAGGTGGGTCTCAATTCCGTGTACACGGCCGGTGGAATTGATCCTGGCCGGCATTTCGGGGGCGGTTGGCCTGCTGATTGCGCTGTGGGCTGCCTGGACACAATGGACTGTCGGGCGGGGAGGGCCTACGCCTCTTGCTCCAACCCAAAAACTAATCACCAACGGACCTTACGCATACTGCCGAAATCCCATGCACCTTGGCACCATTCTGTATCTTTTTGCTTTCGGGACATTCCTGGCGAATCTCACGGTCGGGCTGATTTGTTGCTTGTTTGAGATCATGGCGGTTACCGGCGGTGTCAAAGGCATTGAGGAAAAAGAACTGGCTCTTCGCTTTGGACGCGACTATCTTGAATATAAACAAAATACGCCCTTCCTGATTCCAAGAATTGGAAGGAGCCGTGCTTCGCATCGCTGAATTGACAGAGACCGTGAAAAGCAAATAATGAAGTGTCCGGTGTTTGTTGAAAGGGGCGGCCAATGCGTGCATTAAAGATTTGTCTGTGGGTAACCGGCATTCTGTGCGTGCTGTCGGTGGTTGGAATGTTCTTACCCGTCTCGGGGTTCGAATCCATCGCGAAATTCTTCGGGGTCGAATCGCTGCCCGATTCGCCGCTGGTCGAGTACGCCGTTCGCGCGGTCTGTGCCACTTATGTCGGGGTGGGCATATTTTTTATCATTCTTGCCCTTGACCCCGCGAAATACGGAGTGATTGTGCCGTTCTCCGGCCTTTGCGCCATCTTCATAGGTGCGGTCTGTGCGATAACGGGGATTGCGGTCCAAATGCCGGCCCTGTGGTATCTGGGCGATTCCGTACCCTGCCTGGTATTGGGTGTGCTCATCCTTGCCTTCTGGCGGCAGGCAAGACAAGCCGCCCGGACGGGCGCGGCCTGATCTATTGGTGTCGAGCAAAGCCTGAGGGCAGGCAGCGTTTACTGGGTGCGGCTTTGCCGCAGGTTCCGATTTGACGGAACGGCAGAATGATAGCGTCCGGTCTGCACGCCATTATTTGCCGCCGGGCAATTATTTCTTGCCTTTTTATAACCGCCCTGGCAATAATAGCCCGCGTACATGGGGGCTCCGCACCTTTGATCCGACGCCAATCAGCTCATCTGCCGAGGCCCATCATGGGGGTGTAAGTTCATTACAAAACAAAGAAAGGGGGTAACAATGAAAAAGGAAAAGAAACAAACAGGGAAAAAGAGATTAACCACTGCTTTCGGAATCCCGGTGGCCGACGACCAGAACAGCATGACCGCCGGCGAAAGAGGGCCGGTACTGATGCAGGATGTTCATTTACTGGAGAAGCTGGGCCACTTCGACCGCGAGCGAATTCCCGAACGAGTGGTGCACGCAAAGGGAGCGGGGGCGCACGGCTATTTCGAGGTGACTGCCGATGTCACCAAATACACCAAGGCCAGGTTTCTATCGGAAGTGGGCAAGCGCACGGACGTGTTCGCTCGCTTTTCCACCGTGGGGGGGGAGAGAGGTTCGGCTGATGCGGCGCGCGACCCCCGCGGCTTTGCCGTCAAATTCTATACCGAAGAAGGCAATTACGACCTGGTGGGCAACAACACGCCCGTGTTTTTCATCCGCGACCCGTTGAAGTTTGCGGACTTCATCCACACGCAGAAACGAAACCCTGCAACCAACCTGCCTGATCCGGATATGTTCTGGGACTTTTTGTCCCTTACGCCCGAATCCATTCATCAGGTTACAGTCCTTTTCTCCGACAGGGGGACGCCGGCGAGCTATCGGCAGATGAACGGTTACAGCAGTCACACCTACAAGTGGTACAATGACAAGGGTAAGTACTTCTGGGTACAGTACCATTTCAAGACCGACCAGGGTATCAGGAATCTGACCCGAGCCGAATCGAAGCGGCTGTGCGGCGAAGACCCGGACCACGCCACGCGCGACCTGTACGAGGCTATCGAGCGGGGCGATTATCCTTCCTGGACCCTTGAGATGCAGATTCTCACGCCGGAAAAGGCCAGGGATTTCCCGTGGGACATTTTCGATATCACCAAGGTCTGGCCACATGCAGAGGTCCGGCCCATCAAGGTTGGCAAGCTGGTCCTGGACCGCAATCCGGTCAACTATTTTGCAGAAGTGGAGCAGGCGGCGTTTTGTCCGGGAAACGTGGTCCCCGGCATCGCCGTTTCGCCCGACAAAATGCTGCAGGCGAGGGTCTTCTCGTACCATGATACGCACATTCACAGACTGGGCCCCAACTATCACCTCATACCGGTCAACTCGCCTAAACACGCTGCTGAGAGCAGCTACCAGCGTGACGGCTTCATGCGCGTTGACGACAACGGGGGCGGCGGGCCCAACTACTGGCCGAACAGCTTCGGCGGACCCGGCCCGGACCCGACGACGGGCGAGCCCGCCTTCGAACTTTCCGGAAAAGCCGGCCGCTATCGGTTTGCTTATCCCAATGACGACTTCGTCCAGGCGGGAAACCTTTATCGCAAAGTCATGTCGGACGCAGACCGAGAACACCTCATCGGCAACATTGTGGACCATCTCGGCAAGGCGCAAAAACGCATCCAGTTGAGGCAAACGGCCCTGTTCTATAAGGCGGACCAGGAATACGGCCGTCGCGTCGCCCAAGGAATCGGGCTGGACGTCAAGCAGGTCGAGCGACTGGCCGGGATGTCTGATGAGCAGCGAGCAAAGGCTACCGAACAGGGGAAATATTCATAAGTCTTTCAGCGAGAATTGCTAAATCGATGTATTAGGCAAGGCGACATCCACTGACAAACAGACGTCGCCGTCTAACCGGAGGCTAAGTGCGGCCGCCGGCGAGATTAAAGCTCCGCTCAAGACGGAGAACCACAGCATCGTCCGCCGGCGATTGCACGACGGAACAAGGGTCATTCTGATATTCGGCAGGGACAATGAATCGATTCGAAAGGGCATTGAGGCACTGTCCCTGGCCGAGATTGAATGAATGTTTTACACAAACGCGTGAGTCCGGCCTTGGGCAGACTTGGGATGCATAACACCTGCATGCGGGTGGCTCAAGCTAAACGTAAACTTAGATTTTTGGTTCTAAAGGATAAGGAGAAGCTATGAAAGTGATTCGACAGATTGGCTCGGTGGTCTTCGTCGTGGCGCTGCTCACGGTAATATTCGCCGGGCTGCCGTGGCACGTGATGGCTGCCAAGGACCCGGTTGTTCCCTGGTGGCTGCGGATAGCCGTGTTCTGCCTGCTGGGCGGTATCCTTGTGGTCCTGCTGACCGTGATTATCGAACAATGGGAAAGAATCACGTCAACAGATGTGTTACCCGATACCGCGCCGGACAGCCGGGTCCTGCTGATGAATTCCGCAGAGGTGCCCGGCCGCCAGATACGTGAGATTCTCGGTCTGGTCCACGGCCATACGGTCTTTGCTATCTGGATCGGCAAAGACCTGTCGGCGATAGTCAGGCTGTTCCTTGGCGGCGAATTGACCGAGTACACAGAGATGATGGGAAAGGCCCGGACATTGGCTGCTGACAGGATGGTCGCGCAGGCCACACAGATGGGCGCCGATGCCATCATCAATGTCCGCTATATGACTACCAGTGTTGTGGGAAGCGCCGCCGAACTTTTGGTCTACGGCACGGCCGTCAAGCTGAGCGAATAAACCAACCATATCCGCCGAAAACAAAAAAAATGTACGTGCAGCAGCAATTGATATGGCAGGCTGCGCGTCGCTCATGGCTGGGGTTATGGAGTGCCCTGCACACCCCCATTCTCTCAGCTTATACCGCACCTGTTTATTCTTTGCCCTTAAATCGTTATCCAATCCCATGCCAATCAAATACTTGTGCTCATCCGGAATCGCACTTATCAAATAGGTGCGGTATTACCCGGAAGTTGCAGAGCGTCGGCGCACGTCGATGTACACGGCGGTGAGGATGACCATTCCTTTCACGATGTACTGCAGCGAGAAATGGACGCCGGCCTGGTTGAGCCCCTTATCCAGTATCCCGATGATGACCGCCCCGATGAGCGTGCCGGCCATGTTGGCTCGGCCGCCCGTGAAGCTCGTTCCCCCCACCACCGCCGCGGCGATGGCGTTCAGCTCGAACATCACCCCGCTGGCAGGCTCGGCAGAATAGAGCTGCGAAGTGTGGATCATACCTGCCAGACCCGCGAGAACCGAGCAAATGAGGTAGACAATGATCTCATTGCGCACGATAGGAATTCCGGTGAATCGTGCAGCTTCACGGTTGCCGCCGATGGCGTAGAGATGCTGTCCGAAGCGAGTGCGGTGCAGAAGGACGGCAACGACGGCGAAAAGCGTCAACATTACGATTACGGGAATCGGGACCGCTCCGAACAGCCGGCCGTTGCCCAAGGCAAGAAAGACGGTCTGCTGGTCAGGGATATGCATGGGCCGGCCCTCGTTGAAGCGAAGCGCCGCGCCCCTGGCCACGAGCATCATTGCCAGAGTGATGATGAAAGGCGGCATCTTCGTCTTGGCCGCACAGAGTCCGTTGAACACCCCGAAGGCCGCGGCCACGCCCAAGCCTGCCAGCAGTGCAACCGCCAACCACAAGAGATTCTGCTGCTCCGATGGTCCGCGCCTGAGAACGTAAACCGTAGTGGTCCCCACCAGCGCCAGCAGCGCACCGACCGACAGGTCGATGCCCCCGATGAGAATCACCAGTGTCATTCCGAAGGCGAGGATGGCGTTGACGGAGATTTGCTGAACCAAATCGAGCATGTTCTGCGGATTCAGGAAGTTCGGCGCCCAAAAGCTGAAAATCAGCAGCAGCGCCGCCATTGCCAGCCCAAGCGGCAGTACTTGTCTAAAGGTTCTCACCGGCTTTTGCTCCTGTAAGCTGCTCCATTATTTGCTCTTCGGTAATATCCTCGGCCCTGAAGGTGCTCACGATGCGGCCCTCGTGGTAGAGTGCAACACGGTGGCAGGTGTGTAGGACTTCCGAAAGGTCGGACGATATGAACAGGACTGCCATATCGGATTCGACCAGCGAGCCGATAATCGCAAACATCTCTTCGCGCGCCCCGACATCCACGCCCCGCGTGGGCTCATCGAGAATAAGCACTTTGGGGCGGCGCTCCATCCATCGGCCGACAAGCACCTTTTGCTGGTTACCGCCCGACAGGCTGTCGATACTTTGTTCGGGGTCGGCCACCCTGATCGAAAAATCCTTTATTGCACGGTCAATGATTTGGCTGCGTTTTCGGTGGTTGGGAAGGCAGGCGCTAATCCAATACCTCACCCACGGAAGCACAAGGTTGAAACCGACAGATTGGAACATGACCAGCCCCTGCTGCTTGCGATCCTCCGGCACCAGGACAATTCCATTATTCAGTGCCTCATTAGGACAGTCGATTGATACAATTTGACCATCAACATAAATCTGCCCCTGCCGGACGGGATCGATGCCGAAAAGCGCACGTGCCAGCTCTGTACGTCCGGAGCCGATTAGTCCCGCCAGGCCGAGGATTTCACCATAATGCAATTCGAAGCTGACGCCGCGGACGGTTGGGCTGCTCAGGTTGTGGACTTTCAGAGCCGCTTGGCCGATTCTGGAAACGGGCCGGTGAAAATGCTCTTTAATGTCACGGCCTACCATCCAGCGAATAAGCTCACGCTGGTTGAGCTGGTGCGTATACTGCGTGCCCATCGAGCGCCCGTCGCGCAGGACCGTTATGCGGTCGGCCAGACGCATTACCTCTTCGAGACGGTGCGAAATGTAAATTATTCCGACTCCCTGGGACCTCAAGCGTCGCAAGGTAACGAACAATGCTTCAGTCTCCGCCTCGGAAAGAGAGGATGTCGGCTCATCCAGTACCAGAATCCGGGCCTGACACGACAGCGCTCGCGCAATTTCCACCAACTGCTGATGCGCCACGCTGAGCTGCGAGATGAGCGTGCCAACCGAGCTGATCTCGTACAGACCCAGGTCCGTGATAAGGGCTTGCGCATCAGCCGCCATCTTCCGGCGATGCAGGCCCGCCGGTCCCGCGGGCTCTTTGCCCAAGTAAATGTTCTCGGCGATGGACAAATTCGGGACAAGGCAGAGTTCCTGGTGGATGATTCGGATGCCGTAATTGTTCGCGTCGGCGACGCCGCGGATATCGGCCGGTTCTCCGGCGATTCGGATCGTGCCGGAATCCGGAATATGGATTCCGCCCAGCACCTTGATAAGCGTGGACTTGCCGGCGCCGTTTTCGCCCAGCAGGGCGTGGATTTCTCCGTATCGCAGGTCAAAATCGACGTTGTCCAAGGCCGTGACGCCGCCGAATCTCTTGGTGACGCCGCGGAAGGTCAGAAGCTGGGTCTTGTCGCCGGCAGGTGAAGCCATCTTCTCACTTTGCACTTAAGAACGAATCAGCGTTTTCTTTGGTGATCAGCTCCACGCGTACCTTGATATCTTTCTCGACGGTCTTTCCTTCGAGGTGCTCGTACATCTTTTGGGCGGCAATCCGGCCTATTTCTTTCGGAAATTGCGCCGAGCTGGAGAGCAGCTTGCCCGCTTTGATGGCCGCCACGCCCTCGGCCGAGCCGTCAACCGTAACCACAGTGACATCCTTGAGCCGGCCCGCCGATTCGAGCGCCGAAATGGCGCCCAACGCGCTTGGGTCGTTAATCGGAAAGACGGCATTGAGGTCGGCAAAACGCCCCAAGAGGTCCAGCATAACCGGCCGACCCCCCTCGGTGGTGCCCTCCCCCTCCTGAGTGCTCAATATCTGCATATCCGGGTATTTGGCCAGTTCTTCCTTGAAACCGGCCACACGGTCTATGCAGGCCTTGTTGACGGATCGATGCAAAATGACAATCCTGGCAGGCCGGCAAACACCGGCCAGCGCCCGCGCCGCCAGCCGTCCCGCTTCGACGTTGTCCGACGCCACCTGGCACACTACGAGGTCCATATCCTTTACCGGCGCATCAACCACGATGCACGGCACACCCCGGCTCTTGCCCTGCAGCAGGCTCCCCTTTATGCCCTCCCAGTTGACCGGATTGATGAAAATGCCCGAGGCATTCTGAAGGATGAGGTCCGAAATGTCGTTTCGCTGCTTGAGACTGTTCCACTGGGCGTCGAGGGTCACCAGCCGGTCGCCGCGGGCCTCAACAACCTCTTTGATGCCCTCGTTGAGGTCCACAAAAAATGGATTGTTCATCGTCTGGAAGGTCACGCCGAACAGACGCTGCGACTTGCTCTGACGCTTGCAGCCGGCAAAACACAGCATGATTACGAGTCCGAACAACAATGCTCTCTTTGCCTTCATATCCAGCACCCTTAAAACGATACTCTCTGTCCGGCACACCGGCCGGGATCGCCGTCGCTGCCGTATCTATCAATTAGCAAAATCCTCCATAATAGCAAGCATTATTACCCCTCCACCGCGAATTTTGAAGCCCTCAGCCCACACGAACACCAACAACTAACGACCACTCCGCCCCGCGTCGCCTCCTCATCTGTTAGCCGCCAGCACTTGTCCGCCGTAGGTGGACTGCCGCCGGTCCCCTTGCCCCGACCCCGCGCCGCCCCGGCGACCCACGGTCATTGCGAGCGCAGCGCGGCAATCTCCCACCATGTCATCCTGAGCGAGGCCGAAGGCCGAGTCGAAGGATCTATTCAAAAAAAACGCGACGCAAAGCGTCGCTTCCTCTATGATTAGATAATATGAAGGCCATCCTTTCAACGGTTATGATTCTCGAAAAATCATTAACCGAAACCGTCATTTGAAAGGGATGGCCATGAACAAAAGACTATCGAAAAAACAAATGTGGTTCAAGCAATTTAACCCCACCAAAGATGACAAAATGTACGTCGGCATCGACGTCCACAAAGAGTCCTGCAGCGTCGCAATCTGGCTCAACGATGCTCCGGCAATCGATTTCGTCACCCCCGCCGACAACAAACACCTCACGCAAGCCCTCCAAAAATTGAGTCCCGCCGTGAAACTGATCGCCTACGAAGCCGGCCCCACCGGATACAGTCTCGCCAGAGAGCTGCAGAAGGCAAAACTTCCTGTGCAGGTGGTTGCCCCCTCCAAGACCCCGCGGCAATCCGCCAGAGACTCCAAGACCGACCGCCTCGATTGTAGAAAGCTCGCCGAATATGCTGCCAAGGGACTCTTAAGGCCCATCGCCATACCTACAAAACAGCAGGAAGCCGACCGCCAGATATCCCGCCTCCGTGAACAGTTGGTCGATAAACAAAAACGCGCCAAGCTCCAGGTCAAGAGTTTCCTGCTTCAACACGGGCTGCCTCAGCCGCCCGGCCTCAAATCCTGGTCTCATGCCGCGATCGAGGCCCTGCAAAAAATCCAGTTGTCCAACCAGTTACGTTTCTGTCTGGATACACTCCTGGCCGAACTGCATTTCCTCACAAGTCAGATCAAAACTACCGAGCAAAAGCAAAACGAAATCCTGAATCACCCCCGTCACGCCGCCGCCGTGAAAATACTGAAAACACATCCCGGCGTCGGTCCGGTCATCTCGGCACAGTTCCGACTCGAAATCTTCAACCCCAAAAGATTCGAATCTTGCACCGAAGTGGCCAAATACGTCGGCCTGTCCCCCATGGTTACTCAGAGCGGCCAATCCCAGAGAGACGGACCCATCCTGAAAACCGGCAGACCACAATTACGCTCCAATCTTATCCAGGGCGCCTGGATATGGGTCGCAAAGGATCCACACGCCCACCGTGTATTTGGCAGAATACTCCACAACACCGGCGAAAGGAACAAGGCTATTACCGCCATGGCCCGAAAACTCGCCATCCATTTGTGGAAGATGGCCTGTGATAATAAACCGTACAGACAACCGTTAACAAATTGATTCGCATAAAGACAATAACAATACTATGAGAAACCGAGAAGCTGACTGTAAGGCTCGAATTCGCCTGAATGACTACGATGGGGGCTTGTGCCCGAAGCACGATTCTTTAGATGGTAGCATTCTCGCGATAAAAGCGAATAATTACACGGTGCCCGCTAAAGACAGCGAGAGCACGAATAGCAGGATGGGCCGCCAACCAGCCGAACTTCTCGGAAACCGATGCCTATGACATAAAAGCCAGAAGCCCACAAAAAAATTGATTATAACCGTTGACGGATGACCTCATAGCAGCCCCGCCACCTGTGGGCGGGGCCATTTACCTCATACCTCGCCCCCTGGCAACTCCTTCACCGCCAAAAGCTACCGGCCTATATTTGCTTCTCCGCCGTCCCTCACAGCCAGTCCTGACTTGTCAGACTTCTTCGTGGCTTTGTACGAACACCTCTTGCACTGAACCGACAAGCCGTCTCTGCTTGACCTCTGTCTGTAATACTCGCTCTCCTTTTTCCACTCGCCGCACTTGGTGCACAGCTTTTCCTTGACCCCATTAACGACCCGATGACGATCTTCATATCGCACGTTCCTCCTTGCATCCTTTTTCCTGTGTTCGAGGCGCTTGCGGGCCTGCTCGTTATCACATTCCTTGCACCGACACGATAACCCATCTCTTAACCGGCGGTTCCTGCTGAAATCACTCTCATACTTCCACTGTTGGCAGCGACAGCATTGCTTCTCTTTGACGCCGCGCACTATCCGATGACGCTCCTCAAATCTCAAACACTTCCTAACGGCCTTGCCTTCTTTTCTGTAACGCTCTCGTAGATAGGCTGCATGGCAGTCTTTGCAGTAAAGCCTCAATCCGTCCCTGCGGGCACGGTCTTTATGAAACTCACTTTCCTCTTTCCATTTCTTGCATTTGGTGCACCGTTTCAGCTTCACGCGCCCGAACGTGCGATGTGTTTCACTGAACTTGAAGTATCTCTTTGCCATTCTCTCGTAGCTCCCGACAGCCTGCCGCACCGCATTGGCCGCGATCTGCTTGACTTAGCCTTCTACCATGATCGCCATTCTACGGATTTTGGCTGCAAAAAACAATGACTCTGACAATTCTTCCTTGCTTTCCGCCGCTGCCCCAATAAGAATCCGCCGTTTACCCGCCTCGCTGCTTGTCCGCCGGAGGCGGATTTGGTGGGTTTACCTGCCTCGCCCACGCGAAAAATAGTTAGCCCGCCGATTTACTTGTCCGCCGCAGGCGGATTCGGCGGGTCCGTCTGGCCTATCCTCTTTGCCGGGCCATGTGGTCCGCGCCATTTCATTTGCCCCGCAAGCCCCCGCGCGCGTCCCGCAACCCAATCATTCCTCCAATCGCGCCCACCAGAACACTAAACCACGAGGGAACTCAATGGCACATTCGATATGATGGGTAATGTCTGCGAATTGATGGAAAGTCCCCACGATTATGGAAATTATTTGCCCGATTCGCTTCGTGGTGTCCGTGGTGGCTCGTACGCAGCGGACGACTGGGTCCTGACATCGTCTAACCGGTTCTATGACCTCGACCCGTACCTCGAGTCCTATGTTTTAGGGTTTCGTGTCGCCTCTGTCCCCGAACCTACAACAATCGCGCTGCTCGGCCTGGGTGCTCTAATGCTCAGAAGGCGGAAATGACAAAGCCTCTTGATTTGCGAGCGGCTATGTGTAAAATGGTGCGGTAACGTGGAACGGGATTCTGCCAGTGGAGACCTGGACTATGAACAAGAGGAAGCTTATTCTTACGTGGTGCGGGATGGGAGCTCTTTTCGCTACCACTATATTCTGTTTCTGGGACACTTTTATGAGCAAAGGGAATCTCGCGCAGGTCTCCCTCTACGTGTTCTGGATTGGCCTGGTACTGGGCGGTCTGATGCTTACCTTCAAAGACGATAAGGCCAAAAAACCAAAAGACGATTGAGAATACGCTGACAAGCAGGGACTTTTAACGTCACGCTACCACCGGCGAGATATACACTGTCGAAATGACGTGGGCCGCTGCCGGAGAATGACCTCAAAGACCTTGACAGCTACGAGTACAGCCTGGACCGCAACGACTGGATTCGGGACAATAACCATAAGCTGGTTTTGATAGACGCTTAGTTGCTTATCAGGTCAAAGTTGACTCATAAGAACCGGGTTCGCCCGAATCGTCAGACCACGTTATTTTTAGCTTAAAAGGCGGTCGAAGTTGGTCACACAAAAACAACAGATAGCCGAACCTGGACGGTTTGGGGCCTAAGATGTCAATTTCTTCCCGGATTACACAGCCAGCATCGTGCTTCCTTATCGGTTTGTTATCAAGAAATACTGATATTTCACGGGCCTCACCCTCTCCGGTGTTTGTGATTTCAAGCCAATCACGCATCGTTTTTCCGGGTTTTGCAACAAGTTCTGCAACAAGGTTAGCTTTTCGTTTTCGGGTTTGCCTGTCGGCTTCTCTCACTTGCTCGATCTCCAGAAATTTAGCTTTCAACGCAACTTGTTTCTTTGCTGTCCTTTGGCTACTTTTCCAAGCATAAATAGAAAGCGCAAGGGAGAAAGCTGATAGAATGAAAGCAGCAAAAGCAGCTCGTCCAGGTTTGCTAAACCATTCGATTAGTTTAGCCAAGAAGTCGCTAATGTGTGGCATATTTTCCCTTTCGCATTACCGCACCATTCTAACGATTGCCTCTCGTTTGTTCCGGACAAGTGTTTTCGATTTGCACTGGTTTGCTGGACCAGAAGCCATTACGGAAAAGGTTTCAAATCAACTACTCTCTCTCTTAGATACTCTACGACCTTGTTTCCCAATGATACAATTTGCTCTGTTCTCTCTGCTGGTTCGAAATCTTGTAAGTCAATCTCTGTATCTTCAAATGCCTCCTCTATTCCATAAGCAAAATCCTTATATGATATTTTCTTCCGCAGGCGCTTTTTGGCCAAGTGGATGGTACTTTCTATAGCACCCCCGATTATGCAATCTAAATCGACTAACGCATCACACTCATCGCGACCAGCTTTTTTCTGCAAAGCAAGAAATACCTCCTGAAAATGTTCCATATCCCTTATTAGTTTTTCTATGAAATCTTTCTCCTGACTGGGGTTCAATTCTTTGTATTTCCTGCTTTTGTAGTCCTCTTCAATTCTTTCGGCCAAGGAAGCCGGAAAAGAAACACGGAAGGTTACTCCCAGAATATCCTCTCCTCCATCGGTCATATTAACAAGCGTCCCGTTTCCATCGCAAAGTCTTCCATATTTCTCGATTAAATCCATTTCAACATCACAGGACTCATCCTCTGTCAGGTGCTCCTTGACAATTTCAACCGAGTAACCTTCACTTAAAGAGTCAACCTTTTCGCCCCACGCACTGGAGCGGCCATCTGTTTTGTACGCCCGTTTCCCCTTTCCTCTTCCAACATAAAAGGGAACTCCACTTTGCCTGTCTTTGTGTATATATACGTAATAGCTACGGTCAACATCATCTCCCCTCACATCATCCACTTTTGCGCGCGCCTCCTTTTTGCCCTTTTTGCCTGTCTTGCCCATAGCCTAATGCCCCTAAACAAACTTTCAGACATTATTTGAAGACGTGCCGCTGTCCTCAATTCCTCACTGCTTGCGCCGCTACGACAGCACTCAAAGGCCAAAGACCCACGCTGCTATAATAGCGAGCAACTAATTCAATACCAGGCTTTAACACTGGCATACTGTTGTTGTAGGTGGTAGTGGTTCCATAGATAGGAAGCCGAACTACCATAGTCATATACCGAGCCTCTCGTGTAACTTGTTGACCCCATGTCAATAATGCTTGTGCCTGCCCTATCTTCTTGCCCCTCTACCACGAAATCTGTGTAGCCTAACTGCTTGCAGATTTCAGCAGTTCTCAGAAATGCGAAGTCATGTGCTCTTTTGTAATGAGTGAACCCGTTTCCCAGAAAGGCAACTCTAAAGGTATCTTCTGCTAATCTTTCATGATAGTAGCCTCCCATGCCGCCTGTATCTTCAATCGCTCGATATGGTGTTGCGCATCCCCCAAGGGCCACGACTGATAGCAACGTAAGTAACCTTTTCATTTCCGACGACCTCCACAAAGGCGGCACGATGCACAGATAAACTTATCGAAAACCTCCCGGACTTGGGGTGTGGTTCTCTACGGCTGGCCGCATCCCAATCCTCAAGGCTGGATTATACAACAGCAATGCCGAAAAGCAAGGAAAAAAAAGCAAATTGTTGCCATTCGAGCCACCGGAGGATACCCCCTCCCTTGCGTCTAGTATCTTGCCTCCTGTCTCTTGCCGACTTTTTCCTTTACTTCCAGCCCAAAATCGTGTATAATACCCCCCAGTTTGCCCGCCGCAGGCGGGCCAGGACCCGGCAGTTATAGCGGACTTGCCCGCCGGAGGCGGGAATAAGCGTGAAATCAGCTAACCCAACCCGATATACGCAAGAATCGAGCATCGGGCATCAAGAATCGAGAATCGCCCAAACCGCCCATCCCGCCAACCCAAAACAATCACCGGCCATTGGGAACCGGCAACTGGCAACTGCCGACTGCCTCATCCGTTCGATTTCTGTCGAATATCCTCTACAAATCGGCCCCTTTTTGTACAAACGAACCCAATCTTGTCCGCCTCCGGCGGATTCAAAACCCTTTATTTGGCAAAGACTTACGGAAATCAAGCCCCTTCGGCAGCACCCCAAAACGAACCCAAACGAACCCAAACGAACCCAAAACGAACCCAATTTTTGGCCCGTCAGGGGCCCCCAAAGCCAAAACGAACCCAAACGAACCCAATTTCAAAGGCAAACAAATGCCCCAGCGTCTCACAATTAACAACTGGCATAGGCGCAGGTTGGGCGGCTATCTGCGGTATCTGCGATTAAGACTGCCCAGTAGGAGAATCTCTCAGCTCGGGAGGATTTCGATGGCCTCCGGGCGGAGTCTTCTAAGGTGGGGCAGTTGGTTCTGGCCTAATGTAGCCTCAATCAGGATCGAGCCGTCGCAATATTCCTCGTTCAGCACGGTGCCGCAGGCGCGGAGGAAGCTGAGGACCTTACCGTTGGATTGGGGCGTGTTTACTCGCAGCAGCAGCTCGCCGCCTTTGTACTTTGCCAGGACTGCTTGCTTCAACTGCTCCAGGCCGAGGCCCGTCCTGGCGGAGATGCAGAGCGCTTCGGGATACAAAGTCTGGATGACCTCAAGCTCGCTTATTTTTCTTATGGCATCGACCTTGTTGAGCAGAATAAGAATGGGATTTTCGCCGCAGCCGATTTCTTCGAGGACGGCGTTGACGGAGTCAATCTGGCCGAGGGCATCGGCATTGGAGGCATCGACGACGTGCAACAGCAGGTCGGCATTGATGGCCTCTTCCAACGTGGCCTTGAAGGAGGCGACCAACTGATGCGGCAGGTTCTTTATGAATCCGACGGTGTCACTGAGCAGGGTCTCGGCGCCGCGGGTGAGTGTCCATTTTCTCGTTCGCGTATCCAGCGTGGCAAAGAGCCTGTCCTCGACGAGGGCGCCGGCATCGGTGAGCGCATTCAGGAGCGTGCTCTTTCCTGCGTTGGTATAGCCGACGATGCAGATTTTGAACAGACCCTTTCGGGCGTCTATTTCTCGGATTCTGCGGTTGTCGATTCTTGTCAACTCGTGCTTGAGGTCGGTAATCCGCTTGCTGACCAGTCGCCGGTCAATTTCGAGCTGCTGCTCTCCGGGCCCGCGGGTGCCGATGCCGCCGACGGTGCCTGCTGCGGTCGCTCCGCCTGCGCCGGCGACGGCGTCCAGGTGCGACCACATTCGGGTCAATCTCGGGTAGGTATATTCCAACTGGGCCAGCTCGACCTGGAGCTTCGCCTGGAGGGTCTTTGCTCTGGTGGCGAAAATGTCGAGTATAAGCTCGCTGCGGTCGAGTACCTTGACAGCGATAATGTCTTCAAGCTCGTGTATCTGTCGGGGCGAGAGGTCGTTGTCGAATATGACGACATCGGCCTTGAAGCGGTGGACGCGCTGGGTGAGCAGAGCGGCTTTGCCTTTGCCGATGTAGGTTACGGGATTGATGGTGCGGATTTTCTGCTGGAATTTGTCGACGACAATGGCGCCGGCGCTTTCGGCCAGGGCAGTAAGCTCGGCCAGGTCGTCGGAGGCGCGGGCGTGGCCCAGGATGGCGCCGACCAGTATGGCCCGCTCTTTTCTGACTCTCAGAGTCTGCCGAAATTTCTCCAAATAACAATAACCTCCAATATTGCTCATATATTCTAACATATTTTGGCCGGCCTGGCAATACCGCCCGGATTCAACAACTCTCCCAAACATTGCGGGGGAACTAAATGCTCAATCTGCTGTGTTTTTTTTCTCTTCAACCACAATGGATTGTGCCCGAAATCGCTGGCCCCGCAGTTTCGGACAGTCACCGAATTCAAGCGTTATCGGGGGTGGCGGGGCCATTTTATTAGGACTGAGGCGGATTTTGGGGCAAAAGCAGGGGTAAGGAGCTTTTGTGCTTGCTACGGCCTGAAACATCTGTTAGACTCATCAATCCTTTGGTATTTGACGAAGTATGATTGTGCGTTCATTAAGAATACGGGTGAATTAGGAGCAGGTAAGAAAGGGGCCTTTGATTTATGTTGAAAGTGAAATCGCGTGCGGGTGAATCCGTGCAACAAATGATGCGCCGCTTCAAAAAGCTGTGCGAGAAAGAGGGTTTGATTCGTGACATGAAGCGCAATGCGTACTACGAGAAGCCCTCTGAGAGGAATCGCCGGCGTGTGCGGAAGGCCCGGCGGATTTCGACTTCATTTTCCTGAGCCCCGTCCTTAAGGACGTTTATTTTGAGGTAATTTCGAACCGAGCAGGCAGGCAAGCCTGCTCGGTTTTTATTTGTCAACAGGCCACAAGACCACGTCGCCATCCGCAGGCCACGGTTCGATTCTCCCGGTCGCGTCTCGAGAAACCTCGCCGCCGTCATCGTCGAAATCGGGGCCGAAACTATACAGTACAAAACCATCGGCGGTGCGCTTGTAAACGAGAGGCTTATCGCTATAGGGGTCCATGGGCAGTTGGGTGAGATAACCGGCGCTTATAAGCTCGTGCAAATCTGTGGGGTAAATTCCCCTGTCCTGATTATATCGCAGCAGGGCAATTATCGGGATGAGCGCCTGGCTATGGATTCTATTGTAGTGGGCTATTTCGGTTATCCTTGCCAGAGCTGGCATGGCGAACTCCAGCAGCAGATTGCCGTTCGCCGCTTTTTCGAGTTCCTTCTGAAAGTCAATTTTTTCTACGCGAAGCTCAGCGGGGCTCATGTGACTCATTTCATCGGCCAGGGTGTACAGGCGGTCAACCATTTCTCTGGTCTGCCGCTTGTTGGGATGCGTAAAGAGGATGTGCAGCGGTGCGGTCCAGTGTCCTTCCTCCAAGATATATTCGAGGGCGTTCCTGTGCGCCATGGAGCTGATCATCTTTAATCCGTCCACGGACAGATGCCCTTGGCCGAGACGGTCCTCGGTGAATAACCTCTGGATTGCATCGTAGGCGAATATCTTTTCGGTTTCGAAACTGACCGCGAAATCCTCCTCGGCCATCATCTTCTCAAGGTCATGCTGCAGGGCCGCTAAGATTGTCGAGTCTATTTGATACTCAGCAAGGATGTCCAGCAGGGTTCGGGCGACCAGCGATTCAACGGCGATGCCGACGAGCTGCTCAATTAGAGTCCCACGGTGTTTGACCTGCTGACCGAGGCGATAGCAGGACTTCACATCAGCAAATGCCTCTTGATACAGACCGCTTTCGGCACGCAGGGAGGCCCTGTAGCACAAGGCGACGGCCAAATAGCGAAAATCGGAAAGGTGCGGCATCTGAATGTTGCCCCACATCAGGGCTGTGACGCCGGCGGCCTTATCATAGCGCTGGCAGTGATACGGTTTCTTTGTGCCAGCGATGACGAGGTCGAGGGCCTGCTTTTTCTCTTCCAACCATCTTGCGACAAATTTTCTTTCTCCCGCGGTGCTGTGATGGTGTCGTTTCGAGATCACCTCACGAAGCCTGGTTTTTACTTCCGCCTCAATTTCCTGTTTTTCTTTGTTGGGATCGGCGGACGCCTCATCAGAGAATAGCTTGTCGATTCGCTTGGCAAGCATCTCCTGTCTGCGAGGAAAATCTTGATCGCGTATTTGCTCGTGATTCGCCGCAAAGAATCGAAGGAAATCATCGGAGCACTTGCCGTACAACTCGGCGGCCCGATTATACAGGGGCGCCGCGTTCAGAGATTCATCGGCGGCGGGACGCACCATTCGGTTAAGCTGCGCGACATAATCGACGGTAATCCTGGGCTTGCCGGTGAGGAACCAGATGATGTAAATGATCAATAAGACAATGAGCAGGCCCATCGCCTGGAACGTTCTTGCGGCGATGGTTCGCCAGAGCGGCCGGCAGCGCTTCTTGGCCCGGCGAAGTAAGACGCCGAGCAATTTTACATCGCCGAACTCGGCGATGAGCTCTCTTGCTCTCCGGTCTCTTTCTTCGTCGGTTTTACAGTCTTTCAACGCATCGTCGAAATGCGCGGCCAGCTCCGCGGCCACGTCGGCGCGGACCTTTCTGCGGTATCGCATCTTTTTGACAACCAGCCCGACAAACTCTGCAATTGCGGCGGGCAGATGCTCGAGGCTCGGCTGCCTGGCTTTGGAGCGAGAGTCCATTATTTTTCCGATAAGTGCACCGAGCAAGGCGCCCGCGACCATCATCAGAAGCAGAGGCAGGCAGTACGTCCGCTGAAATGCCGGCGAAACCGCCAGTTCGAGCATCAGGCCCAAAACGGCCCCAACCAATACTCCCGCAATGACTGTAAGTAACCTCATAGAGTGCACCTTACATTAGACCGGAACGGTCCCCAAGAACCCATTCATTCTCAGGCAGGCGTAAGTGGGCCGCCGAAGATGAGGTTCAGGCCGGCTGCAAGCTTCTTGGACCGGGCCGTTTATTTTGTCAACCGCTGCTTGCCCGGCTCTGACTATGCTGATGGCATCTACCTGCTTAACAAGCATCACCGCGCTTTTCCCCTTTCCTTTTCCGGCTGTTCGGCGCGCGGATGCCCGGTCCCGAGGGGCCAGAAGACTTGGTCGCCCTTTTCCGGCCATTGAAACCAGTCGGGTTTGGCGGCCGCAATTTCAGCAACGCCGCCGCCGTCGTCGTCGAAATCCGGGCCGAGGCTATACAGGATAAAACCGTTGTCCGTGCGTCTATAGACCAGAGGCTTGTCGCTATAAGGGTCCATAGGTAATTTCTTCAGCAGGTCGGCTTCCAATAATCGGTCGAGATTTTCCGGATAATCGCCGTGAGCCCGTTTGTATCGTATTGCAGCAATAGTGGCGACAAGGGCTTCGATTTGCGTTTTGGCTCGGTAGGATAACTCACAAACTTTTGCGATGGCGGGAGCAAGGACTCGAAGGGGCCAGTACCCTATATATATGGAGTCCAACCATTTGCGGGTACCAAGCTCGGCGTCAACGTTTTCCTTCTTGAGCTGCCAGGGAGTTTTGTGCGCTAACCGCTGAGCGCCGGAGTAATATTTCTCGAATTCTCTGGTCATTTGCTCTCTATTGGCGCCGACAAGTGACGCGGCCAGCGACTTGGCCAAAGAGCCGGCGTATTCGGCCGGGTCATCCTCCGTATCGTTCTGCTCCACCACCTTCCAATATTCTCTGATCCTGCCGGGAATCAAATGTCCGGAGCCGTCACCGTCGTCGGTGTAACACCTCTGGATGAAGTCCAGTCCCATGAAGCTTTCGACTGTATAGTCAATGGTATGAAAATCCTTGTCCGAGAGGATTTCGAGCTCATCCTGAAAACGCTTCAGTAACACGTCGTCCATTTGCTCATTGTGCAATATGACAAAGGCATTCTTAACGGCAATTGCCTGAACGGCGATACCAACTATCTGTTCGATGAGCGAACGCGGACCTTTGAAATGTGTCCCGGTTCGATAACACGCCAGGATATCCTTGACTGCGGCTTCGGTATCGCCTTCGTACGCTTTTAGCTGTGCGTGCCAAAAGGTTAGCTGGCTCAGCTTTCTGATGCTGTTGAGCTCCGGCATAAGGGCGGCGATGACGATGTTGTCCTTGGCCCGGCGGTGCCACCAGCAATAGGGCTTCTCGGCAGCCTGTCTGAAGTATTCGACTGCTTCGGTATTGCTCGCGATCCACTGCTTCAGCAGGGAAAGCTCTTCTTCATTGAGGTTACCAATCCAGTTTTTGTCGCTTATCCCCTCAAGCAAGTCTACCGTTTGGACTGTCTTTTGAGATGGGTCCTTGGGTCTGTACTTGCTTGTGCGAGAGATTTGCGACCAGGCAAATTCCCGTTCTATCTGAATCCGGGCCTCTTTCCTGTAAGCATCAATAGCTTTTTGATAAAGCGGGGCAGCGTTGAGGTTCTCGTCGACAACAGGCCGGGCAAGGCGAGTCGCCTCCTCGGTATAATTTATGCTGATGGTGGGTTTGCCGAGTGAAATATAAACGCAATAGAGGACGAAACACAGGATTAGTGCACCAATCATCTGGAACGTTCTGGCGACGACGGTTCGCCAGAGTGGTCGGCAGCGTTTTTTTGCCCTTCGCAGCAAGACGCCCAACAATTTCACATCGCCGAAGTCGGCTATAAGGTCTCTTGCTCTTTGGTCTCTTTCTTCGTCGGTTTTGCAGTCCTTTAGCGCATCTTCGAAATGGGCGGCGAGCTCGGCCATTACGTCGGCGCGGACCTTTCTGCGGTAGCGCATCTTTTTGATAACCAGCTTTATGAAGTCAGCAACATTAACGGGCAATCGCTCAAGATTGAGGCGTCTGGTTTGGGCGAGTCTGCGCCGTGCCGAGCGCCAATATATGATAAGCTCGATTACAAAGCCGATAGCTGTGCCGACAAGAAGGCCGCCAATGATCAAGATGGGAAAAGAGAGTCCGAAGGCAGCGAATTCGAGTGCTGCTCCTGCCGCAAGGCCTATGGCGGCGGCCATCATAATCCTGAGAACAGGTATTTTGATTTTCATCAAATTACCTCATGTAAATAATGCGGCCATTGGTGAATTGAGAACCTGCTTTTTTTACGCGGGCGTAAGTGCTCCGCCGAAGATAAGGTTGAGGCCGGCGGTGAGCTCCTTGAGCTGGGCTTTTTGCCTTGCGAGCTGGTCTTTGCCTTTGCCGGTGATGGAATAATAGCGTCTTTCGCGGCCGGAGTCGGCGGCTTCCCACTTGCCTTTTATGAGCTTCTTGGCTTCGAGGTTGTAGAGCAGCGGATACAGCGTCCCTTTGCCGAGGGTCAGGATGTTGCTGCTTCGCTGTTCGATGGCCTCACTCAGCTCGTAGCCGTACATTTTCCCGCGGGAGAGAATCTCCAGAACCACCGCCGGGGCGATGCCTTTTAATAGCTGGCTTTCGAATTTCATAAACTTCTCCTTGTACTCTTATTGCGTATTGCGTTTTATCTTCCATTACTTATTATGTAATACATACCTTGCAATGTCAACCAAAAAATTGGAATTTTCGAAAAAATTTTTGCCCTGCCGAGAAGCTCGGCAGAGAAGGAGCAAAGTATTACGGGCTACAGGACCGGATTCCTGCTTTCGCAGGAATGACGAAGAAAATGGATTTCTCCGCTGCGGGCTGCTGCGCGGCCCTTCGGTCGAAATGACGAGGGGTTGTGCGTAATGGTGTGCAGCCCTTGGCGTGGACCTGAAGGTCCACCCTACCGAGATATTCCGTGTCGGCAAGCCCGCCAAACGGACGGCGGGTAAACCCGCCAAATCCGCCTACGGCGGACAAGCGGCAGGCAAGCGAGTTGGCGAGCCTGCCGAAGTTTGGTATCTCGTAACTGGTATTTCGTATCTCGGTTAGATTGCCACGGCCTGCTGCGCAGGCCTCGCAATGACAGGTTCTCAAACGGGGTATGGCAGGTTCGTATGCTATCTGGTTCTGCCGTTGCGCTCGCCGAGCAGAAGCGCATCGGTCTCGTCCCACGGATAAGCCATCGGATCTCCCTCAGAAAAGGGCCCTGTACCCAAGGTCGGATCGTCCGTTTCCTCGATTCTGTACGTGTAAATGTTATCGTCGCCCAGCCCTATGATCGGTCGGTCCTCGAACCTGACGTGACCGTCTTTATAAAGTACGTTCTGCCCCTTGCCCTGATGCGACACCGAATTGAAGTTCCGCTTATCGTCATCGTCTGTGGGGGGAATACCCGCCTTCTTATCCAGGTACGGATTCCTGTCCGCGCACACCGGACTCGCCGGGTTGCTCAGGTCCGTAATCACGAAAGTCTCAACACTACCCACCATCGAGTAGGGCGTATGGTAGCTGTAGCTGACCACCTCACCTGGGTAGGGAAGCAGCGGTCCGGTCCTGCCGCCCAACCGGCCGCCGGCGCCGAAGTCGAAGGCTCGGCTCATATCCAGGCCGATAAGTGTTGCAATCCTATCCTCGTGAATTTTCCATTCGACGGCGCCGACATCGCCCTTGCAGACGAACTGTTTCGGGGTTGCCAGATTATGTTTTACCAGAAGATAGAAGCTGGAGGTTATCGTTGCCTCGCCCGGCGTTGTGATTTCGCCACCTGCGTCCCTGATTATGCCGAAGGCCTCGTCCTCGGTCCCGTGTATGCCACCGTACCATGATCGTATCGTTCCCGTCGCGCTCCATGTGCTTGCCTCTCCGCCTGCCCTGGGGTAGCGGCCAGCGTTGTCGTTGGCAAAGGTGGTCATCACCCGGCCTATGCCCTCCAGATTAGTCTGGCAGAGCAGGCGAATCGCCGTCTGCCGCGACCGGTACAGGCCGGGCATCAAAACAAAAACCACAAGCGTCACCGCGGCAATTACCGCCAGCAACTCACTCATTGTAAGGGCTTTTCTTTTCGAATGACGTCTCATATTCAACCTCTCAAATATGCCTGTGACTCTGCGATTTCCTCGCCGGTTCTAAGGCGGACAGTCCTGATTTCCCGTCGCCGGGGCGTAGCCGGATGTGAGGAAATTCGCCTTGAGAATGCCCATATCAAGAAAATCACAGCAGTAGTCGTGGTTGTAATCGGCGCAGCAGTCATAGTCAGCCTCACCCTTGCAGGTCAAGAATGCTGTCCTGAGCCGGCCCAAATCCTCGAAGTCCACTACCCCGTCGCACGTTCCGTCACCGAGGCTTTGGCCCGCACATTCGGAAGCATCCCAGCAGTCCGGCTCTCCAACGACCTCCCATTCGAGCCAGTGGGCGGCAAGTATCCGCAGGTCTGCGAAGTCAACATCGAGATTTCTGTCTATGTCGCCGGCAAAATATGTGCCGTCCCAATCGTAGGGCGGCCATGGGTAAGGCAGTGGGAAATATGGATTCTTAGAATTGGGCCAGTCGGCCGCCAACAGGGCGAAATCCCTGAAGTTCACCGAGAGATTCCCGTCGAGGTCCTCCGGCCGGTGCAGCGCGAAAGGTCCCTCGCTGCAATCCCCGCCTGCGATTGCCCAGACCTTGTTATTCACATCGGCAATTATTATCGTGTTGTCCGCGGATATGACGGGGCAATTTAGCCAGCCTTGGCTGTAGAACCTTGCCAACTCGTTGCCGTTGGCATCGACCACACAAAGCCAGCTGTCGTTATCGGCCGCGTAGATAAGCCCGTCGCTGCCCACCGTGAGGGTAAGGCCGGTTGTCAACCCCAGCCGGGTCACCCACTTGATTTCGCCGTTTGGTTCGACCGCCCACAGGTTTGCATCGCTGGAGCCGAAATAAATCGTGCCGTCGGGCCCCACGGCAGGCTCGGACCAGCCGTCTGAATCACCGTAAGGCCTGTATCGGGGCGTTTGAACCGTCCACATTTTGCTCCCAGTGTTAGGGTCAATAGCGTACAGATTCGGGTCGTAAAGCAGCGCTTGATATATTGCTCCATCCGGCCCCACGACGGGCGAGGCAAGAGGCCAGCCAAAGTACGTTCCGGCATCCGGAACGTGCCACTCGATCAGATATTCGAAATTGCACGTCCATTTGACGCTGCCGTCGTTCGCATTGAGTGCGTAAAGATTCGGGTCGCGCATGGCGGTTACATAAACTGTACCATCGGGACCGACAGCCGGGGAAGCGAGAATCGAGCTTCCGATCCCGGTCGTGTCATTCGTCCGGAATGTCCACAGAACGCTGCCGTCCCGGCCCAGTGCACAGACCACGCCGTCACTCGAGCAGACATAAATACTGTTGCCGTCCGGCGACACCGCCGGCGAGGAGTATATGAACCCGTCGGCGTCGTGTGTCCATCTTACATTCCCGTCGGTATCGATGGCGTAAAGCCTGCCCGATTCGGTCCCAACGTAAATGGTGCCATCCGGCCCGACGCTTGAAGCGCTGAGCACCGCCGAATTCGTATCGCAGGTCCACAGAAGCACGCCGTTCGCATCCAGGGTATATACCTTGCCGTCCTCACACGGAATGTGCACCCTGTCGTAAGCGCCTATTGTAATGCTCCCCGGTATGGGTCCACCTGTCTCGAACGTCCACTTGACACACCCCAGCTCCGGCCCATAATTTTCACTCAGGCCCCTGCGGTCAAAATCTCCGCCTAATGATTTCCATTTGGATGTCACCGGCGGGCCCGGATTATCCGGATGAATCGTAAACAGGCCGCTCTCGATGCAGATAACATTCGGGTCCGGCACGCTCGGCACTACCGCAATCACACACTGGTTGGAATCCAGCTCGCCCGGCAGTTCCCATGCATGGCTTTCCGTATTGGGCACATTGCCTTCAATGCTCTGCCAGTTATTGCCGTCGTCGACGCTGAGCACGATATCAACATTGGCCTCGTACATGCAATTTGCCCAGGTCAGGTCATGGATGCTGCCGCTTGCCCAGGTCTCGCCTCCTTGAGGTTTGCTGACGGTAATCATGGGTATTACAAACTCATCGGCACCCATATCCGCACGCAAGCCCATTATTCTCGGCTGCCCGTCGATGTCACCATAATCCACGCCAACATACAGACAGGGGTCGCCCGTATTGACGCAGGGTGAATCCGCCTCAAGATGTAAGTTGCCGAAGTCGTCATTTGCGCCCTCGTTAACATCCGGCGTCGCCGGATCATCCCCCCATCCGTCGCCGCCGTCGTTAGGCTCACGCACAAACAGCGGATTGTCAACGATGTTGCCAAAACCCTCAACCCACGAGCCATCCTTGATGCAATTGTAATTGGCAGATATCAAGTGCCCACGACCGAGGTCAATCTCGTTTGTATCAGGCAAGTTGCTCTGATTTCCCCAAAGGATATTGTCGCTGAGAACAAGACCAGCCGGTATATTGTCCGAACTGGCAATGGCGCCACCGGAATCGGCGACATTGCCGCTGAAGGTGCAATTATGGATGTGGCTGACCGGCAGGTAGGAATAGATGCCGCCGCCCATGTCGGCGGCCACGTTGCCGCTGATTATGCAGTTTATCACTTTTTCACAAAAGAAAACCCCACCACCGTCGCCCGCCCCACATGGCCCACTCGCCGTGTTGCCTGTTATGGTGCAGTTGGCTACCTCGTGGCAGCCGGCTAAACCGCCGCCGCCCCAAGAACTGGAGTTGCCGGCGACCTCACAATTCAAGACCCTTGAGCCGTGGCCCACCCCTAGTGCCCAAACCCCGCCTCCGATGCCTTCGTAGTCTGACGCGGTATTACCTGTAATCCTGCAGTTTCTGATTACCCCGTCAGTGAGGTATGCTCCCCCACCGTTGCCGGCCGCATTGCCGCTGATTGTGCAGTCGTTCACCTCTCCATCCACACAGTATATCCCGCCGCCTTCGTTGGCGGTGCTGCCGTTAATTGTACAGTTTTTCAGGTTTGCGGATTCGCAATAGACCCCACCACCCTTATCGGCTGTGTTGTCGCTGACAGTACCCCCGCTGACCGTGCCGTAACGGATGTAAATACCGCCTCCATCCAGCGCGTTGTTGCCGGTGACTTCACAGTCTACGAAAGTATTTCTGAACTGGAACCAGTGCATTATGTAGAGGCCGCCGCCCCGCACGGCGGAGTTATTAATGAACCGACAGTTCATCACTATCGGAGAGGGCCATTCTACTTCAGCCGAGGGGATCCCTTCACAGTACATCCCGCCGCCATTGAACGTGGCGGTACTGTTGCTGATGACGCAGTCGATAATCGTCGGGCTGCCACAACTGCAGTAGATTCCACCACCAAGCGTTGCGTAGCCATTTGTGATCGTAAGACCAGCCAGCACCGAGTTTGGTCCTTCGCTATAGAATGAGAAGGCCCGGCCGGCACTGTTGCAGTCGACCACGGTGGCGGCGACGATATACGGGTCTTGGGGGTCAACGCCGGTTACGGTGATGGCCCTGCCGCCGTAGTCGATGTCCCGGTTTCCGGAGCCGGTGTAGGTGCCGGGCAGGACGTAGATGACATCGCCGTCGTTGGAATCATTGATGGCCGCCTGGATATTGTCGAAATCGCCGTATCCGCCGTCATCGACGATGATAATCTCGCCCGCGCAGGGCAGGGCCAAGACAAGCCAGCCGAGAAACAGCACCGCCCCTTTCATTTCCCGTTGTCCTCCTTATCCCTTTCTCCTGTTTTGCCGACTTCGGCGAGGTCGCCTCGACTGAGCTCGTCGCAGGCAGGCGAGCCGAGTTGTCCCACCCGGCCGTATCGGACTCCATCGCCCGATATTATAAGCCAAACCGCCCCAGCGAGCAAGGAAAAAAGCCAAAAAATGGCGGTGAAGTTCTGTGGCGCATTTGGCAGATGAGGCGCCATTCAACAATCCGCATGGGGTGGGAGCCGATCGTAGATTCGGCTGCGTTCGTCAATCAAGACCTGCGGTAAAACCCCAGATTATGGGCCAGAAAATCACAGTTGGCACCGTACCGGAGTATTCAGATGTGTGCAGGCGCCTGTCACCCCAAATCTGAGTCGCCATCGTGGCAGGTCGGCGAGCACGCGATTACGGAAATGTAAGCTTCAGCACAAATTGCTCCCAGCGTTTTTGAAATGCCGCCATATCCTCCCCGCCCAACACCTTCTTCAACGTCGCATAACCGGTCGGGTCCTTCCTGTGGTTGGCGTAGAACTCATGGTAGAATTTGGCCAGCAGCCCCCTTTGCTGCAAATAATAGCACAGGTACCTTGCCTGGGCGTAATTGTTGCCCTTATCGCAGCGGTAGAACTCGCCTTCGGTCGTATATGTGAGCGCCTCAAACGAGCCGATTCGCCCGGTGCGGATGTCGTCCTGCAGCCCGGCAAGCCGCCAGTTGGTCAGTCCCCAGATATGACCGTCCTTTTCCTGTGACTGCTCATACAGTGAAGCCAGACCTTCGTTGAACCACGCGGGGCATTCGGGAAAGTTCGAGCTCATAAACGGATGCACTATCTCGTGCACCAGTGTCCCCCCGCCCGTGCCGATGTTCATTATCAGCGCATTATGTTGATGCGAGTAATAACCGAACGGCGTCTCCGGGCTATCGCCAAAAATCTCGAGGGCATATTTCTTGTAACTCTTTTCATCCCTGAAAAGCCAGATGTCAATAATATCCGGCGGGTCCTTCTCGAAGTAATCCTGTTTCAGCTTGTCCGCCGCCCACTTGATCGTCCTTACCGACCGGCGTCTGACCACCGCCGGCGCCTCATCGCCAATAACCACAAACGGCTTTTGAAGCACCACCGTAAAGCCGCTGTTCGGAACCTTCTTCCTTAGGGCCATTATACGCTGGGCATAATCCGCATCAGTGAAACCTTTGCTCGGCTCGGCTTCTCTGATTTTGCCTGCCTTCAGACGAATCCGAATCAGCGTCCATTGCTTCTTCTCATATTTCAAGGGCCAAAGCTCAAAGAACTTCGCCCGCTTCATCCGTCGGCACGCCCCCGCCGCCTCGGCCGGCTCATGGTAAATTATCTCATCCTTCTTCGAATCATACCCAAGCACCAGCCGAAAATGCTCGTTCGCTTTCGGCTTATCGTCGTAATGCATGCAGACAATCGAAGGTATGCCCCTGACCAGGTCGCCGTGCAGCATCCTGAACTGCGCCTCTATCTGTTCATCCGCCTGTGCAGCTGAAATTCTGTACCACACCGGCCCGGCATCGAAACCAATTGCCTTCAACGCTGCCGCCAGCTCCGCCGTGCGGCACCCGCGACCTTCCGCAGGGTCAAGGCCCGACGCGTTGAAAACATCGTCCTGGTCCAGTTCATGCCCAAGTTTGCGCAGGTACATCTCGGCGCAGGCCTCGCCGCAGAAATCCGGCCTTTGCCGCACATGTGGAACTCCTTTTATTAGAACATCTTTGTAGGCCGTGGCCGGCCGGGCTTCTTTCGCACAGGCGCGCGGCTCCGTCCAAAGCGGAAGCGCCGCTGATATCGTCAACATAATGACCACGTTTCTCATGTCGATTTTCCCGCGCCTCCGTTTGCATACAAACTTGTGATTGACCTTACCTGATTCTCCCACTTTGTTGTCTCTTCACAAAGTAAAATCTATGTAAAATCCTTCCAACGTGCTTTGGGCCCGCGACCCCGTACCCGCCCACGCCCCGCCAAATTCACCCTATGTCCAGCGCTCCGTAACGCTTGAAATGGCGGGTGTCATTCTGAACGGAGCGCAGCGAAGTGAAGAATCTCAAGCCCATGGAAAGCCCGCTCTTTGTTTGGCGGCCAGATGCTTCGCCTCCTGCTCAGCATGACAAAGCCTGCGAGCCAGATGTGACAGAGTACCAGGGGGAAATTTTCTCGTCGCATTTTCCTCCTTGTTCCGCTCTTATAATGCAGAAGCGCTTCTGTTATGGAGATTCAGGTGCAAACGGATGCTGACGTTGTAAGGGCCGTACTGAACGGGCAAAGGCAGGCCTTTGCGGTACTTGTCAAACGCTATGAACGCTCGGTCCGGGCCGTGGCAATGAACGTGCTGCGCGACCACGAGTCGGTGCAGGATACCGCGCAGGAGGCTTTCATCAAGGCGTACGAGAATCTGCCCGGCCTGCGAAGGCCCCACGCGTTCGGTCCCTGGCTGATGAGAATCACTCACAGATGCGCCCTGAGCAGGGCAAGCCGACAGCCGAGGGAAACGGCTCTTGAACCAACAGATGCCGCTGCGGTTCGGGATGCCGACGGCCGGCTCGACGAAGAAAAACAGAACCTTCTGGCCGCTGTCCTGAAGCTGCCTGAAGGCGAAAGACAGGTCGTGATGCTGCGTTACTTCTGCGGCCATAGTGTAAGAGAGGTTGCCGAAATGCTCAGCCGAAGCGTCGGCACCGTAACAAAACAACTCTCGCGGGCCCACAAACGCCTGCGAAACATATTGAAGGAGCCGGAAAAATGAACGCCGAAAATAACCTCGAAAAAAGCCTGAAAAACTTGGGCCGCACAATAGCCTCCGATGACTCAGTGGTTGATAACGTCATGAGTCGTGTCGAAGCAATCCGCACCCCCGAATCCACCAAAATCCTTTCAAGGAGATTTATCATGAACAGGTTTACCAAACTCGCCGCGGCGGCGGCAATAATCGTGGCAGTAGCACTGTCGGTAACCATTTTTGACAAGTCGGTGACGCCCACATACGCGATCACCGATGTGCCGGGGTTGCTCAAGACTGCCGAAACGCTTCACACGCAGGCGACGGTTTGGCTCTACACGGATGATGAGCAGGAGCAGGAGTTCATGAAGCCGACCGTAGTCCCCCTCGAATCATGGTTAGACGTGCCCAATATGCGAGAGCGTTTCCTCTCGTATGAACCATATCGCGAGGCGAATGGTGACAAGCGGTGCACTCGCACGGAGGGCCTTCGCAATGGAGAGTACGCCATCGACATTCGCCACGGCCCAAGGGACGTTCGTTACAACAAGGTCAGTCTGGTCAAACGGCGGTTACAGATGAGAGCCGCGATGCAGGACGAGTATCTCAATAGCATCAGCGAAGAGATTAGCTCAGATCCCGATCGGTATTTCAAAGTCGGTCAGGAGGATATCAAAGGCGCTATGTTTGATATCTGGGAGCGAGAAGATGCCGCCGGTGACAACCAACCGCCCCCGAAGAAGGTAAGGTGCTGGTTGTCGCCGACCACTGGTGAACTGGCGAGAATCTACGTCTGGGGCAAAAACACCCTGGGCGAGCAGAACTGGCGACCAGAGTACTTCGTCGAGAAAATTGAACGTGACATAGATATTCCCGACTCCATCTTCGAACTGACAGCTCCCGAAGATTACAGGTACGAAAATACGAAAGAGACTGCATTCGTGGGCGAAGGTTTAGGCGCGGGATGGTTCACCATGGGCCAGGCTCGGGTTAGTGTGGCGATCAACTTCACATTAGATGATGGAACCGTGATTGTGGCGTGGCATAGCGACCATCTACAGATGGACCCTTCCCAAGAGCAGGACTACCTTTTCCAAGGTCTGAAACCCGGGGACGAGTTGCCCAGACTTCCAATGGTAATATACGGCCTCAAAAGCGCTCATCCAGAACCTGACTCGGCGCCGGAGCGCCTTTACGTCGGTCGTCACCTGGGATTCACGAAGAAAGCCGGATGGTACTATGAGTGGGCGTTGTACGTATCCGAAGGGCAATCGGCGAAAATAACAGACGGAGGCTGGTATCGAATGCTGTGCCGTTTTAATCTGCCCACTGAACAGCACCCCGAGGTCGGCAATCCAATTCCTCAGAACAGAATCTACCTTGGCGAGTTTGACATGTTCGTCCGAAGTGCAATGGCTGAACTAAGCGACGATGGGAAAGTGCCAGAGAATGTAACGTATGAAGGCGTATTGCAACTGGCCGAGGAGATTCGCGCCTCGCTAAGCGAATGAACTGTTTGGTAGTATGACTAATCCGGTCCGGCGCAGGCCAGAGCCCTCCAGCCCGGCCTTTATCCCGTGCAAAACCGTTTTTTTTCGGCCTTTTGTAAAATTTCCGTAAAAATCCTGAAAAATCCTGTAACTTTTGGCCCCCCATCGCGTCTATATATTATGGAAAGTGATTCTCGGATGCTCCTCACAGGACATAGCTGTGTTTGCAGAGCAACAAGCCATAATCCTGTGTCATCCTCCTCCAAATGGTCGACCCCCCCACTTGGGTCGGCCTTTTTACTTTTTCGCCATCCTAATCGGGCAAATCCCGCAAATTCTTCGAAAAAGGGCGGAACCCCGCCGCCCCCCGTGTGTCAAATAGATATACGAACAAGAAAAAAACGCACGACGCACATACTGATTCCTCCTCCAAAAGGCTGAACCTTAAAGGGCCAGCCTTTTCTATTGAGCTTGCCGTCGGCTACCATTAAAATAATCCTTCATGAAGATTCCATTGACGAAATACGGCTGGCCCCAGGTGGCGATTCTCCCGGCGATAGAGCTTGCAGCGATGATTCTTGCCATGGTCGCCTGGCCGAAGTCCCAGCCCTTATGGGGTCTTATTCTCGTAGAACTGCTTCTCGCGGCCGTCCTCGTATGGACTTTTTCTTTCTTTCGCGACCCCACACGGACCGTCCCGGCAGACAGGAATCTCCTGCTCGCGCCGGCCGACGGAAAGGTTACGGACATCGAAGTCGTTGATGAGAATGGCTTTATCGGCGGCGCAGCCCTGCGAATAGGCATATTCCTCAGCATCTTCGACGTGCACATCAACCGGGCGCCCTGTAATGCCAAGATCGAAAATACCACCTATAAGCCGGGCCGATATACCAACGCCATGAACCCTGTCTCCGGCCGGGTGAACGAGTCGAACGACTTGGGGCTGCTACGAACCGACAGCCCGCATGACAGACTTCTCGTCCGGCAAATCAGCGGGGCAATCGCCCGTCGAATCGTCTGCCGGGCCGCCCCGGGCCAGGATTTGGCTGGCGGAGAGAGGTTCGGAATGATAAAATTTGGTTCCAGGACAGAACTGTATCTGCCTTCTCGAGAAAACGCAAAATGTCTGGTCCGCATAGGCGATAAGGTCAAGGCCGGCCTGTCGCCTCTGGTAAGGTACGAACAATGCGCAGATTGAAGACGCAGGTTGCTAAAGACCGGCTCCTTCGGCGGGTCCGAAGGCAGCGCCTCAAGTACATCACGATTCTGCCCTCGCTGATTACAATTCTTAACGGCGTGTGCGGCTTCGCCGCCATCGCTTTTGCCGGCAGGGGCATGGACGCGCGAATCGGGCACTTCTCGGCGTTTGCCATTGCCGGGTACATGATTCTGCTCGCCATGTTCGCAGATATGCTCGACGGACGTCTCGCAAGAATGAGCCAGAGCACCTCCAGCTTCGGAGGGCAGCTCGACAGCCTCTGCGATATCATCAGCTTCGGCGTCGCGCCCGCGTTCCTCGTGCTCAAAATGCTCGAGCATAAGGTCGCCGGCCTGGCGATCGTGAGTCCCTTCTTTGCAAATTTCTTCCGCCGATTCGTCTGGCTCACCGCCGCAACATACGTAAGCTGTGCAGCTATACGCCTGGCAAGATTCAATGTGGAAAACGAGGAGGATGAGTCGGCGCACATGAGCTTCATCGGACTGCCCTCTCCCGCCGCCGCCGGAGCGATAATCAGCCTGATACTCTTCCATCAGGATACGCTGCCCGAACTCGCCGCCGGGAACAGCCCGGCCTACGCCGCCTTCGACAACACCATCGTGTTCGCTCTGCCATTTGTGGCTCTGGGAGTGGCCGTCCTGATGGTCAGCAGAATCCGCTATCCACACGTCCTGAACGTGTACCTGAAAGGGAAAAAACCTCTCACACATTTCGTCTGGCTCTTACTGGCCATCGGCGTGATTATCTGGAACCTGCAGGGCGCCCTCGTGCTGATTTTCTGCGGTTTCGCCGTCAGCGCCTTTGCCAAGTGGTTATATTACAAAATCCTCCGTTCTCCTGTAGCGCTCCGGCAGGACCTCGAAACCCCGAGAACGGTCGAATAGAGACCTCTTCAGAAATGACGATCCTAAAAAACCTCGCGATGATGTACCCGGTGTGTTACCGCCTGCTCCCGTCCAGTCCAGCTCGCCAAACAGACACGGACTATACCACGCCGCCCGTGTTTGCAACTGCCTGAAAGTCCTGTTTGTTCACACCGGACCGGTTTATCTGGTGGTACCGCTCAACCACGCCGCAAAGCCGCTCCAGAACCTCTCGACCTTCCGGACTCGCTTCGAGACCAACAATCTGAAGTCCCAGGCATACATTCCTGCCGTCCGCCGTCGGCAAGATATTCCGAATCTGGGCGCTGAACATCAACGGTTTTTCATACGGCAAAGGCGTGAACCGCAAGCCGACGAACTGACCGTTCCTGAAGTCCTGTTTGTGCACCGCGTCAACCGCAACCTGTGCTCCGCCCGCTGAAACATCGATCAGCCTGCCCTGCCAATACCGACCCGATGGAACCTGCTCGCCGTCGCAATTCGCCGGACCCCCGACATAGCCGTTCGAGAACCCGGTCTCCTGCCCACGGTGCCAAAGCAGGACATTCACCTTCAGCGACTGCGGTACATCCACCCGAAAATAGCTTCTTCTCTGCACTATCTCAATCCGGTCGGGCACCTCGAGCGCCAGCGTACCCCCGCTTGCCCCATCGGCTGACGGCTCAAGCGCAACTACCTTCGTCTCAAAGATAAGCTTGCCGTATCCATACTTCAACGACAGGCCGACCGGCTGGTTGATTTGTATATTTATGGGATGGGGCTTCCTGGTCCGCTGAATCTCGGCGTTAAGGCTGCAAGCGCCGAGACCCGTCACCACCACTTTGGCCACGTGCCATTTGCCTTTCGACAGATATGACATAATCGCCGGAACCTTCTTCAAAATCACACTTTGCAGAACACTCCTCGGCTCGGCACCATGCAGCATGGCTACTTCATTCATATCGACCCCCCCAGTGGCAATACGCTTGGGAATCCTTGATTCTCGCCCAAACAGAGTTTTTTTGAGTATATCGAGCATAGTGTTCAATCCACTTCCTTACTTAAATATATAACAATACTTCAGCGCCACGCAAAATCGGCTTAAGCGCAAAACCCCTGCCATTGCTGCCGAAAGAAAAGCCAGGACACTCCCTCGCCCCTGACTCCCGCATTTGCGACATAACCCTCAGAATCGAACCACGGTTGCAAAACACGCTTCCAACAATTATCATCACTGATATGGACTACACGGACCAGGCAAGAAAATATGAGGCCGATAAAATAACCCTCCTGGGCTTGTTTGTGGTCGGCCTCATTAGCGCACACTTCATAACCGCCTCCAGATACACCGGTCCGAGAAAAGCAGGCAGCGAAGTCGTCGCCGAAATCAAACGCAAAGGTATCACGAGCTTCTTCGAAGACCGAGACCGGCAGGCTTTCTTTTTCATCAGGGACGCCGCCGACCGTACCATCGGATTAACCACAGATGCCTTCGACAGCTCCGCGCCCGACACATTCAGCATCCAATCCGCCATGCTGCTGCATATCCGCGGCAGATACCAGAGAAAGCAGCTTATGATTTTCCAGGGCGACGACCGTTTCAATCAATTCTCCTGGGAAAGCGAACTCGTCAGCCGGGCGGGCAGGACCGCAACGCAAATACTCCGGGAACAGAACGGCGATTTGACTATCACAGAGCTCGGGCAGAGCACAAAGCAGACTTACAAGCCAAGCTCGGACTCCATTCCCGATATCCTTCTGGACCTTGTCTTCGCCCAAATGCTCGACAGCCGCTATGAGAAAATCATCGTTGACACAATCGATTCCGACGGCCGGACCATCGAGGTCGTGCTTTCACAAACCAGAACAAAAGGTCCCCCGCCCGTGCAACCCCGGCCGAAATACGAGCTGGACGTCCTTTTCCTGGACGACTGGGGCTCTACTGAGAAAGTCTCCCTCGACCCCAAAAGGCAGGTCCTGAAAATACTACTTAAGCAGCGCGGCACATATCTGTTTGAACGCACCAGCGCCCAGGACCTCCTGAGACAATTTCCCGAAGCGGCCGACTATATCAGGCTAAAAAGTACGTTATACGAACCAAATCAACCACAATATTGAAAATCAAATGAGAGGTGTTGTGCTATGGCTGAGCTATATGATTGCATCGTTGTCGGCGCCGGCCCGGCCGGCCTTGCCGCCGCACTATATGCCGCACGCGACAGATTCAAAACCCTTGTGCTCGAAAAATTCTACCCCGGCGGCCAAATCAATAACACCGACAGAATAGAAAACTACCCCGGAATCGAACGCATCGACGGGCCGGCCCTGATTCAGCAAATGCAAAAGCAGGCGGAAAACTTCGGCGCCGAAATAAGGGCCGGCAAAGAAGTCGCCGGCCTGGAGAAACTAAAAGACGGAAACATAGCCGTGCACTGCGACAAGGAAAAATTCGTCGCCAGGGCCGTCATCCTCGCGCCAGGCAGCGACTATCGCAAGCTCGGAATTCCCGGCGAGGACGAGTTCCGCAGCGCCGGCGCAGGCGTCAGCTACTGCGGAACCTGTGACGCACCGTTCTTCAAAGGCAAACAGGTAGTCGCAATAGGAGGCGGAAATACCGCCATCGAGGAAACGCTGCACCTGGCCAACTTCGCCGCTAAAGTCACCCTGATACACAGAAGAGACGAGTTCAGGGCAACCAGAGTACTGACCGAGGAGCTTCTCAAGAAGGTCAACGAAACCGATTCCAATCTGGCCGTCAAATACAGCACCGTGGCCGTCGCTATACAAGGCGAGGGGAAAGTGCAGTCGGTGCGACTAAAGGATGTGAAAACCGGCCGGCAGGAGGACGATCCGTGCGATGGCGTTTTCATCTTCATCGGGATGGTGCCGAACACCGGCTTTCTCAAAGGCTTCGTTGAGCTGACCGACAACGGATTCATCAAGTGCGATTGCGCCTATCTTCGCACAAGCGTACCCGGTGTTTTCGTGGCCGGCGACTGCAGAATCGGGGCCGCCATGCAGCTCGCCACCGCCGCTGGCGACGGCGTCATTGCCGCAATGATGACCAGACAATACTTCAGAGACCCAAAATGGTGGAACCAGCCGGTCAGTGACCTGCTCCAGCCCGGCGGCTGGTAAGCAGCCGAGCGAACCCTCTTTGCCAAACTGTGCGAAAGAGCTTATTCAAAATCTCAGGCAGCATCGGCAACTCACGTTGCCAAAGTACTTCGACAAAGTTCTTAGATAATCACAGCCCCTGTCATTCCCGCGGAAAGCGGGAATCCAGGAATAGAACAGGCTTGAGGCGAAGTCTCAATCAGATTATTTTCTAAAAATATATTCAAGGTAACTTAACGCGGTTATTTATGACCAGAAATACCACGCGCTCAAGAAAGTGTTGTCGAGTTCGAAACAAGGAGCAGCAGGTCATATTTGGTCCTGGCTGAAAAGTAAAGCGGGGGAAGTTGATGCCTGAAATTGCTCTGGCCGCAGTCTGGTATGTCGTCCTGCTTGTCTCTTTCGTCTTTCACGAAGCGGCCCACGGTCTTGCCGCCATGAAGCTGGGCGACCCGACCGCTTACGAGCACGGGCAGGTCACGCTCGACCCCCTGCCCCACATCAGAAAAGAGCCTTTCGGCATGGTCGTAATGCCGATCATTTCGTACGTTCTTGCCGGCTGGATGATTGGATGGGCCAGCACCCCTTATGACCCTTTCTGGGCGCAGAGACACCGACGAAGAGCAGCCTTGATGGCACTTGCCGGACCCGCCGCCAATCTGATTCTCGTATTCACCTCCGCCAAGAAGTGGGAAAGGTCACATAAATAATATCGCGGTATCCAGTTTGCGATTAAGTTCGGGACTTGCCACGCCAGATTTTTTCGGTGGTCGTCTGCACAAAGACATAAAAGACAGGAATCATCAGAACTCCGACAACAGTCGCAACGAGCATTCCGCCGAATACAGCCGTACCCAGACCACGCCTCGAGACAGCGCCGGCGCCGGTGGCAATGACCAGAGGAATCGTGCCGAACACAAAAGACAACGCTGTCATCAGGATGGGGCGGAATCTCACCCTCGAAGCCTCGACGGCGGAATCATATATACTGTCGCCGCTTTCATGATGTTTCTTGGCAAACTCAACGAGCAGAATCGCGGTCTTGCTGGCCAGCCCTATCAACAGAACAATTCCTATCTGCGTATACACATTGTTCTCGAAGCCCCTCGCCCGGGTGAACAGCACCGCTCCGAGCAGGGCTATGGGAACGGCGAAAACGATGGCAAAGGGAATGGTCCAGCTTTCGTATTGTGCCGCAAGGAACAGAAAGGCAAAAACCGCCGCTATCAAAAATATCTTCGGCGCCTGATGCCCCGCCCGAATTTCCTGAAAGCTTATTCCGGACCATTCATATCTGATTGAACCGCCAAGGGTCTCTTTGCATAATTTTTCCATCTCACTTATTGCCTGGCCGGATGTATAAGGCTCGTTTGCAACCCCGCTTATGACGCTGGAGGGATAAAGATTGTAGTGGGTGACAATCTGCGGGCCCACGATATCCCTCACAGACAAAATGGTCCGAAGCGGAATCATATCGCCCTGAACGTTCCTCACTTCAAGACGCTCGATATTCTCAACGGTGCTTCGAAAATCAACGTCGGCCTGCGCAATGACCTTGAACGTTCGGCCGAAAATGTTAAAGTCATTCACATAAGAACTGCCCAGGTACGTGGCAAGCGTATCGAAGACCGACCCCAGAGGAATACCAAGGCTCATGGCCTTTATTCTGTCAACGTCCACATACAACTGAGGAATATTTGCGCGGAAGGTGCTGTTAAGACGGGTAACCACAGGGTTGGAGGCCGCGCGTGACATCAGATTGTTTGCCGAGGATTCGAGATGTGTCAGGCCCGCGCCGCCGCGGTCCTCGAGCTGAAGTTCGAAACCCCCCGTCCTTCCGAGGCCGTGAATGGCCGGAGGCGTAAACGCGAGAATAAAGGCATCGGGTATCGCGAAGAATTGCATTTGCAACCGCTGCACAATTTGAAAAACATTCGAAGAAGCAGTTTTTCTTTTCGACCATGGTTCGAGGTTAACGAAACAGACCGCTCCGTTGGAAATAATCGCCCCGTCAAGCATCGAAAATCCGCTTACGGCAACATAACCCTGCACGCCGGGTGTGTTCCTGAGTATCTCGCCGACCTGCGCCATGACCTTGCGCGTCCTTTCAAGGGTGGCGCCGTCGGGCAGGCGTGCGTTTATGAATATCGAACCTTCATCCTCGTCCGGGATAAAACCGGTGGGCAGAGATCTGTAAACCAGCAGCGCCGCTGCAATCATGATTACGAACACCAGCATTACAAAGAAGGCCTTTCTGACTATTACCGAGACCACCGTCAGATACTTCCGGGTCGTTGCCTTCATTATTCTGTCGATGACTTTGCCGACGCTGCTTTTTCTCTGCGCCGCAGGCCTCAGCAGCAACGCACACAAAGCGGGGCTGAGCGTCAGGGCATTTATCGACGAGAAAAGCATAGCGACGGAAATCGTTATTCCGAACTGCTGGAACAGTCTTCCCGTGATTCCGCCCATGACAATAGTCGGTACAAATACCGCCAGCAGAACAAGCGTTGTCGCCACCACGGGGCCTGTAACCTGCTTCATGGCTTTCATGGCCGCGTCTTTGGCAGACAAAGATTCCTCTTCCATTAACCTGCTCGTGTTTTCCACCACCACGATTGCATCGTCAACCACGATGCCGATCACAAGGATAAGGCCGAACATCGTGAGGGTGTTTATCGACATGCCAAGCGCAAGCATAACCGCAAACGTACCGATTAACGAAACCGGAATGGTAATGGCAGGTATTAACGTCGCCCTCCAGTCTCCCAGAAAAATATAGACGGTCAATATTACCAGCAGCGCAGTGAACCCGAGGGTGATTAGAATTTCCTCGATGGCTATTCTGATAAACGTGGTCGGGTTATATGGTATGCGGTATTCGAGACCCTCGGGAAAATCCTTCGACAGCTCATCGAGGCCCTCTTTTATTCCCTTCGCAACGGCCAGGGCGTTGGTTCCCGGCGTCTGAAAGATACCCATTGCCACCGACGGCCGGCCGTTGAGTGTCACATTCCAGTAATATGCCTCAGCACCAAGCTCGATTCTGGCAACGTCCTTGAGCCTGAGTATCCTCCCGTCAGGAGAGGCTTTAAGAATGATGTCCCCGAACTCCTCTGCGGTGCTTAATCTGCCGAGAGTCTGGATGGTGTATTGAAACTGCTGGTCTTCCGCACTGGGCATGGAACCGAGCTGCCCGGCGGTCACCTGGATGTTTTGTGTGCGAATCGCCGTCAGAACATCATCAGTTGTGAGATTGCGCGCCTTCAGTTTGTCCGGGTTCAGCCAGATGCGCATGGCAAAATCCTTCGAACCGAACACGATGATGTTTCCCACCCCCGGCACCCTTGAAAGAGCGTCCTTCATCCGAAGGTTGATATAATTACCCATGTAGGTTTCATCATAACGCCCGTCAGGAGATATAAGGCTGGCCACGAGAGTAATATTGGGCGATTGTTTCTGGGTGGTAATTCCCTGCCTCAACACTTCCTCGGGCAGTGTTCCCTCGGCCATCGCCACACGATTCTGAACCAGAACCGTAGCGATATCGACATCCGTACCAACCTCAAAGGTCACGGTCAACTGCATTCGTCCGTCGTTGCTGCTGCTCGAGGACATATAAAGCATTTTGTCAATGCCGTTGATGGCCTCCTCGAGCGGCGTCGCCACAGTATCGGCAACAACCTCGGCGTTGGCCCCCGGATAAACGGCGTTAACAACAACCGTAGGCGGTGTGATGTCCGGGGTCTTTTCAACCGGCAAGAGCGGTACGGAAATCAATCCTATAAGCACGATAACAATCGAAATCACGCCTGCGAAGATCGGACGATTTATAAAAAATCCACTAAACATAAGCTTTACCACACCCTTGAGTTACAGGAGCCGAAAATACCTGAAATGTTACCGTTTATCAGCGCTTCCAGATCCCGCCAACGATGCCGGCTGATCCTTCCCGCCCTCAGGCACCGGGGTAACTTTAGCGCCCGGTCTTGCAAACAGAAACCCGCTTACAATATACCGCTGGTCGGAACTGATGCCCGAGTCAATTACTCTCATAACACCGACTTTCCTGCCGAGCTTAACATACTGATGATGCACCACATCGTTTGGGTCCACCGTGAGAACGTATTTGCCGCCGATATCGGAATTCACGGCCCGCTCTTCAATAAGTATGGCGTCTCGTTTTATGCCGGCAGGCACGCGAACTTTCACGAACATCCCGGGAAATAAAGTTTTTTCGGTATTGGGTACCTGCCCGCGAATGACTATTGTGCCCGTCCCGGCATCGACCTTGGTATCGATGTAGTCGAGAAAACCCTCGTATGGGTAATCTTCCCCGCCTGCAAAGCCGATTTGAAACCGGGCTTTTTCCACCTTGTCTTCCGTAATACCATGCCGAATGAAATATTGCTGAAGGATATTCTCACTGACATTGAAGTACACGTACATGGGCTGCATCCTCACAACCGTGGCAAGCAGCGTCTGCCCGCCGGCGCCGACAAGGTTGCCCGGATCGACAAGCCTTCTGCTGACCCTGCCGCTGATAGGACTTTGAATCCGCGTGTAGCTCAAATTCAGATTGGCATCATTGAGCTGCGCGGTCGCCGCCATGACTTGCGCCTTGGCCTTGTCGAGGTCCGCCTTTTTTGTGCTCAGATCCTGCTGGCTGATGGCATTGGTCTTGATCGCCGTCAGGGCCCGTTGATAATCCTGTTCCGCTCTGGCCAATTCCGCCTGGCTCGAGAGAAGCTGGGCCTGCGCCTGGTCCCGTTTGGCAATGTACTCATTCGGCTCTATCGTAAACAAAAGGTCGCCTTTATCCACATACTCCCCGTCCACAAAATCCATTGTCGCCAGGAATCCTTCAACGCGGGCCCTGATCTCCACTTCTTCCGTGGCGGCGGTATTGCCCGTGAACTCGTAAGATTCTTCCACGTCCTGCACCTTCGGCATTTGCACCGGAACCGGTGGAGCACCACCCATCGCACCCTGCGGCGCCTGTTTCGGATTCGAATAAACCTTGCGCCAAACAACCAGTGCTATGGCCGCTATAATCAGAACCCCCACAATATAGGCAACTTTCTTTCCCATAGAAATACGGAACCTTTCAGGCAGTTATCTCACGATAATATTTTTCATGTATCCGACCGTTTTCATTTGGTGTCATTTTGCACGTTTGCCGGCGTATCGCCCGCGGGGGCGTTCCGCCAGCCCGCACCGAACGCCTTGTAGATCTGAACAAGGTCGCGAAGCATCGAGCCATTGCTTGAAGCGAGCTTGTCCTGCTGTACAAACAGAGTTCGCTGGGTGTCGAGGACATTTTGAAAATCGGTAAGCCCGCTCTTATACAGACTTTCGACCAGCTCAACGGCACGAAGCGCCGCCTTTGCCGAATCTTCGAGTGAGCCGTTACGTTCTTTTTCCCGGACGTACGCGTACATTGCGTTGTGGACGTCTTCGACCGCAGAGAGGACGGTATTTTCCCAGTTGGCCAGCAGTTCGGCTGTAGTTGCCTCTTCCACTTTTATAGTATTTCTTATCCTGTTGCCATCGAATATATTCCACCGCAGCCCCGGCCCGAACGCATAGCCCTTGTTGTTTATATTTCCCAGGCCGCGGAATTTCACAGACTCTATGTTGAAAGAGCCGGAAAGCTGCAATGCCGGATAAAGGTCGGCCTTTGCGATACCAATTCTGGCGCTCTGTGCCGCAAGCTGACGCTCCGCCCTGCGAATATCAGGGCGAAGCCGCAACAGATCGACAGGCAGGCCGACCGTAATATTGTCTTTTACCACAGCCGGGAGTTTACCGGGACCCAATTCACCCTTCAGCTTGCCGGGCAATTCTCCGATCAGTACCGAAAGACCGTTCAGCGAAGCTTCCTCTGCGATCAGCAGAGTCGGTAACTGGGACTTCGTATCGGCAAGGTTCAGCTCGGCCTGGCGAACGTCCAATTCGCCGACCATCTCAGCCTGATAGAGATTCCTGGTCAGTTCCAGCGTCCTGAGCTGTATCTGGATATTGCTGTTGAGATACTCGATCCTCGCCTGGACGGTGCGAAGATCTATGTAGTTGCTGCAGACATCCGCAAGCAAAGTCACCATGACATCGCGGCAATCCTCGATAGAGGCCTGATAAGATGCCTGCGAAGACTGCACGGAGCGCTTGATCCTGCCGAAAAGATCGATTTCCCAGAGAAAGTCCAGGCCGGACGAATAAATGTCTATGGGTTCTTCCGGCGCGGGGAACTGCAGTGCCCTGAACAGCGAACGCGTGTAGGAGCCCGTCGCATCTATGGTTGGATAATACTGACCGCCGGCAAAATCCCGAATCGCCCTCGATGCCTCGACCCGATAGACCGCCGCCCTGACATCACGATTGTTCTGAACGGCCCGCTCAACCAGTTTATCAAGGTCTTCATCCGCGAAAATATTCCACCATCCCTCATTACTATTTTGATCGGTAATGGTTGAAAATTCGGAACCTTGAGGCCACTGCTGCGGCATCTCCATTTCGGGCGGCACGTAATTGGGGCCGACCGTGCAGCCGGTAATGAGGCAAACTACACCAAGCACTAATGAAGTGCTTGCAGGAATGCCGTTATTTACATTCGATGTGGTACTTTTCATTTACCAGGGTTTTCCCAATAAGTTGACTCTGCCTGTACGTATTGCCACAATTCCTTTTCATAAGAGTAACTGCCTCGTATCCGCACTGCAGCGGCCGCAAGGCACGCGGACCAGTATGCGGCAGGGCCCGAACCGAATGGGCCGCTCGCAGCCCCCTGACATTCGCAAGCGGCTGATACCGGGCCGCCCGTAAGAGCCGGCCACGGCATCCAAAGGGACGCCGCTGACGAATGCTTCGTCCGTTACATTATTATAACTCAATCCAGAACGAAGTCCACTACGATTGTCGCCGCTCCGGACTGCTCTGGATGCAACCATGATTTTGTGATGACGAACCTTCAGAGAGAAATCCTCGAGTGAGGCGCCATCGCTCATTTCACCTCCGGCGACGCATTCGGATTCAAAGGATTTGTCCGCACCGCAAGTGAAAAAAGGTACGGATAATCGTTCTTCAAATGCTCCATGTAAGAGACCCACTCGCGCAGCAGCAACCGGTCGGCCCTCTTTATGTCCCCGGCCAAATGGTTGTAATCGGAATGCGGGAGGCCTGCGACTGTCTTTCTGTGGGATAACTCCTCCGCCAGATGAAACACCGCCCACAATAACTCCGTAAACCGCTCGTGCTCGAGCAAATTCGGGTTCTCCAAGAGCCTCAGCAGAAAGCCCCTTTCGGCAATCAGAAAATCACGCAGACTCGCAAGGTCGCCCGCCTGACTGTCGATTACCGGATCTCGCCTGCTCAAAGCCGCCGCAACCTCGGAAAAACGTTCGGCCGACCACTCAGCATCTATCAACAAATCTTTGCTAAGCGCCTTACCACCCCCATCAAACCCCGCAAAGTACCCCAACAAAGGCGTCCCAACCTCGCTGAAAAAGGCGCCTATCACCATATTCAATTTCTTGCGCAGCGCGCGCCTCTCCCTCTCACTCAAGACCTGGTGAATAATCAGCGTCACCAACAGAACCTCGATAAACACAAAAGCTATATCGCCCAACAGATAAATGAATATATGGTGCGCATCCCGAAATATCGCAAAGTGAAGCGAGTAAAAGAAGACCGACAGCAGCACCAAAAACACACCGAAAAGAATTCTCTGGACCGAACTCCCGTCTTTTTTCATGACCTTTTGCCCCCGGATTTCCTCTAATGGGCTTTATATCACAATTTATATCTGCCCATCCACCCTAATATAGCCCCAATCACAGCATCTTTCAAGAACAGACACAAAAGTATTGATAAAAGCAGCAAACCGCAATATCTTGTTGTGTGAAAACAAAATAAGCAGTTAAAGAGGACAAAAATGGATAAAGACAAAGACCGGTACACCAGTCCCCTCGTGGAACGCAACGCCTCCGAGGAAATGGCCGAGCTGTTCGGCGCACAGAAGAAATTCAGCACCTGGCGCCGACTCTGGCTCGAACTGGCAAAAGCCCAAAAGAAACTCGGCCTCGATATCAAGCAAACGCAGATCAAGCAGATGGCGCAGCACCTCGATGACATCGATTTCAAAAAGGCCGCCGCCTATGAAAAGAAATTTCGCCACGACGTCATGGCCCACATACACACCTTCGGCGAGGTCGCGCCCAAGGCCGCTCCGATTATCCACCTCGGCGCAACAAGCTGCTTCGTCGGCGACAATACAGACCTCATTATCATGCGAGAAGCACTGCGCTTGACAGCCGGCAAGCTGGCCGCCGTGATAAACCTCCTCGCAGGGTTCGCAAAGAAGCACCGTTCACTACCCGCGCTCGGCTTCACGCACTATCAACCGGCACAACTGACCACCGTCGGCAAACGCGCCGCACTCTGGTGCTATGAGTTCGTAATCGACCTCGGGGAAATCGAGCATCGACTTGACAGCCTGCCCTTCAGGGGAGTCAAAGGCACCACAGGAACGCAGGCCTCTTTCCTGGCCCTGTTCAACGGCAGCCACAACAAGGTCAGGCAGCTCGACAAGGCCGTCGCGGCCGCCTTCGGCTTCAAAAATACCTGCGCCGTCACCGGCCAAACCTACCAGCGAAAAATCGATACCCTCGTCGTGAACAGTCTGGCCTCGATTGCCCAGTCCGCACATAAAATGTGCAACGACCTCCGCCTGCTGGCCAACCTCAAGGAAATCGAAGAGCCCTTCGAAAAATCGCAGGTCGGCTCCTCCGCAATGGCCTACAAGAGAAACCCCATGCGGGCGGAAAGAGTCACCGCCCTGAGCAGACTTGTGCTCAGCCTCGCCTCCAGCCCCGCCATGACCGCTTCGGAACAATGGCTCGAAAGAACCCTCGACGATTCCGCTAACAGAAGAATCGTCATACCCGAAGCATTCCTGGCCGTTGACGGCATCCTCGAAATCCTCGTCAACGTCCTCGATGGCTTGGTTGTTTATCCCAAAGTAATAGCCGCCCACCTCGCCGCGGAGCTTCCCTTTATGGCCAGCGAAAACATCCTCATGGCCGCCGTAAAGGCCGGCGGAAACCGACAAGAGCTCCACGAGAAAATCAGGCTGCACTCCCAGGCCGCTGCTATCCAGGTAAAGCAATTCGGCAGGCCAAACGACCTCATCGCCCGACTAAAAGCCGACGTCGCCTTTAAGAAGGTAAATTTCAAACAAGTGTTACACCCAAAACACTACATCGGCCGTGCGCCGCAGCAGGTGGATGAGTTTATCAGCACCATCGTAACCCCGATCCGCAGAAAATATCGAAAACAATTGAACATGAAAGTCGATCTCACAGTCTAAAGGAATTGTACGCTGTGACCAGAGAAGAACTAATACGACGCATCAAAGAAACCGCCTATCTCGAAGGTGACTTCACCCTGCGAAGCGGCAAGAAAAGCAGGTACTACCTCGACAAGTACCTCTTCGAGACCTGCCCAGACATACTCAAGGCCCTTGGCGCCGAATTCGCCGGACATCTGACCGACGATGTCACCGTGATAGCCGGCGCAGAATTAGGCGGCGTGGCCCTGGCCGCCGCTACCGCCATGCAAACCGGCAAGAACTGGATAATCGTCCGCAACAGCAAAAAAGGCTACGGCACCGGAAAATTGATCGAGGGCGTACTGAATAAAGGCGATGTCGTCCTTCTCGTGGAAGACATCGCCACCACCGGCGGACAGGTACTCGAAGCCGCAAAGGTCATCACCGACGCCGGCGCTACCGTCAAAAAAATCGTCTGCGTCATCGACCGAAAGCAGGGCGCCGAAGAAAACATCACCGCCGCCGGCTACAAGTTCGAATCCATCCTCACAAAAGACGACCTCGGAATAAAAGACCAGCAGTGACCAAAGCAAGCCACTCACAAGAACGCATCAATCCTTGCCGGCGAGGCTGTCGAGTCCCCCGCTGAGAATCGCCAGCCGGATATCGCAGCCCTCCTCGTCCTGCATCCCCGCCGGGCAGCAGAACATAAAGTACAGCTCGTCGCCGACCTTCGAAATCTCGGCGTCCTCCGTTTCGGTCAGTTGCGTGTTCTGCGCCTTCCAGTGCCGCAGGTCCCTGCTCGTAGCATAGGCGCTCCGCTGCGGCCCCCCATCAAAGCCGTAGTACATATACCACGTGTCACCCTCGCCGAATACGTGAGTGTACCGGTGCCCGGGCCGCTCACCCTCTATCCGCAGCGCCGCGGCATTCTCAAAATCAAAGTCCGTCTCATTCGGCGACACAGCCAGCCGCAGCCGCTCCGCGTCCCTGAAGCGCCTGTCCCAATAATAGATATAATACCGCTGGCTCTCTTTGTCGTGCACAACGTGCATGTCCGCCATCTCCCCGCCCGGAAAATTGCTTATCTTTCCCTTTTTCTCGAAGTGCACGCCGTCCCTCGAAACCGCGTACCCGCATTGAAAGTCCCCGTGGTTCTTCTTTTCGCCTCCGTACCACATCTTGAAAACGCCATCCTCGTAAATAACAAACGGGTCCCACGTCGCCCCCTCATCCCACTCGCCCGCTCCTCCCGGCCGAAGGACAGGATTCGCGGCGTCCTTCACCCAGTGCAGCCCATCGCTCGAAGTCGCATGTCCAATCTGCAAATCACCGCAGCCCGTCCGCCCCCCTTCGTAGTACAAATGAAACGTGTCCCCCACCCTCACCACCGTCATCGACATCACCGCCCACGAATCCCACTCGCCGGCCTTGCCCGGCTGGATAATAGGATTCCCCGCATACTCCTTCCATCCGCTCCTTCCCGCCAGAGCCTTCCATTGATCGCCAATGTCGCCACTTGCAGCGCGTCGGCTCGTACAACCAGCCAAAAATCCAAACAGCGCCACACCTATCCATGTCCTTGTTCCCATTGCTCGTTTCGCCTCTCTGTCAACAGTCAAAAAAACGCTTCCCGGTCCCCGGCACGCTGCCGAGACCGCCCACCCGACCACAATAGCATGTTCGCAACCGGATAGCAACTCGCCGTCGTCTCCGGCAAATCCCTTGCACACTCAGCTTTGATCCATTAGCATTCATACAGAGATTAATCCCCGGTAACACGTGAAAAAACAAGTACCTGCAGGAGAAGTATTATGAAATACGTCCACAGCATAAGTAGCACCATCTTTGTTCCACTTATCTTGATTGTGTCATTGCCGTTTATGGCCTGCGCTGATGAAGACGCACAGTTCGAGCAGATTGACCGATCCTATTACGAAACCGATGTGAACAGTCTGATCAACATTGGCAGCGCCGCCGATATTGCCGCCAGGCGTCAGGCTCTCATCCGGTACATTTGGGGCGGCAAAGGATTCCCCGCCCAAAAGCTGCCCGCGGAGGTGAAGCAAGATATAAAGGATGAGCGGTATGCCGAGCTTTTCAACGCCGGCCTCAGACAGATTGACAGGATAACCGTCAATATGGATTACGGGCTGGAATCGGTCATTTATCACTTCATTCCCAAAACGCCCAATAACAAATTGATTATCTACCACCAGGGACACCGGGGCGACTTCATCCAGGGCATCGATACGATCAGGGCCTTCATCGAGAAAGGCTGCGCCGTCATGGCGATTTCAATGCCTCTGCTCGGAATGAACAATCAGCCGGTAGTTAATCTTGACGGGGTCGGCAGATTCCACATCACCAAGCACGAACACCTGAAACTGCTCAAGAACCCCATCAGCTTCTTTGTCGAGCCGATAGCCGTAGCCATCAATTACGCCGACAAGTTCAAATACGACCGGATAAGTATGATCGGAATTTCGGGCGGCGGCTGGACCACCACTCTCTACGCCGCCATCGACCCGAGAATCAAGAACAGCTATCCGGTCGCCGGCAGCCTGCCCATCTATTTGAGGTCTGACTCACAAAGGGATTGGGGCGACTACGAGCAGACCCTGCCGGACCTATACCACACCGCCAACTACCTCGAACTCTATGTAATGGGCTCATACGGCACCGGCCGGCACCAGATCCAGATATTGAACAAGTACGACTCGTGCTGCTTCGCGGGAATAAAGTATCGAACCTACGAAAAGGTCGTCAGGGACATAGTTGCCGGCCTCGGCGAAGGAAATTTCGAGGTATCCCTTGACGACACCCATAAAGAGCACAAAATATCCGACGAAGCACTGAAAGTTGTCTTCGTGCATGAAGGACTCTGAGGTTCCGCTCCAGTGGCGCCAATTCGACCAAGGCGAAGGATCCAGGGGGCAGACAACCTGTTTCTAATTCAAGGGCCTGAATATCCTCGCCTTCGGACATTCCAACAGGCCGCCCCGATTGCACAAAAGCATTCTGACGACGGCGCGGGACCCTTCAACAGCGCACCTGCCGGCTACATGGCACCCTCTCGGCAACTACATATTCTGCAAAGAACTTGGCAGGCCGCGATGAGTCCTTGTCTAAACCCTTTCTCCGAAAGGAGTTAGACGCCCACAAAAATTCCGAAAAATTCTGATATATCGCATTGACAGCTACCTTGCAATGCCATATACTGAAATTATGGACAACCGATTTTTCGACAATTGGGCCACACAGCTACGTAAGGGAATGCTCGAATTGTGCATACTAAACGCCATCAAAGGCACCACCCTCTACGGCTATGACATCGTCAGAAAACTCCGCGACATCAACGGCCTGGTGATCAGCGAAGGAACCATTTACCCAATCCTGAGCCGACTGAAGCGCGAGGGCTTCGTCCGCACCACAATCAGGGAATCCACCGAAGGCCCCGCGCGAAAATACTACGAACTTACCGCCAAAGGCGAAAAAACCTTGAGCCCGATGAACCATTACTGGCACGACATAAAAAGCGGAACCGATTCCCTCACAGGAGGCTAAAGCCATGGTCAGCCTGAGCGAAAACGCGAAGAACCGTTTCGACGATTACCTAAAAGAAGTTCGCGACTCCCTCCGCGACTGTACGACCGTCGATGCCGACGAAATAGAACAGAACATCATAGACCACATACAAAATGAGCTTTCCGGCGTTGCCGAACCCGTTGCCCTCGACGACCTTGACCCGGTTCTCAAAAAACTCGGGAGCCCCGCCCAATGGGTCCCCGACGATGAAAAAACCGATAGCGCAAGATTGACCCAATCGAGAGTGCTGACATATATCTCATTCGCTCTGACCGCGGCCTTTGTCCTTATGTCCATGCCCCGCACACTCGCCGTACTGCTCTGGCGTCCGATTCTCGAAACATTGATAGTCTTTCCGGGAAATCTGCTGCTCCCTGCCTTCATTCTCGCGCGGCTCGCGCTGGCCGGAGTATGGACCACCAAAGACCTCGGCCGGCAAAGATGGCTCGCCTATCCTCCCTTGATCCTTGCGTACATCTCGATATTGTGGCGAATCCTTTTTCTGCCGGCGCTAATCATTTCCGTCTTTTATCTGCCTCGTTACTGGTCTTACCTGAAAGTGATTGAGGCGGGCGGGCAAATTCAAGGGTACGACACATTTGCAGTTGCCACGATAACTGCTTCCGTCGGTGTGTGGTGGATTGCCCTGGGCACAATTCTGCTCCGACAGCCAAAGCTGCTGCATGTCATATTCAGACCCTTCGCAAACTGGTTCAATCGTAAGTGGGCCGCCGTCCTGCTCTGCATCGGGCTTGCAATGGCCATTTGCTCTTTGGCCTTACGCTTCTTATTGTCGTAACGGACGCCTTATTCGGAAAGACCTTCCACCAGCGAAATGATTCTTTTTGCGATGGCGTCCTTAGAGGCGTTTTTCGCGCTGACCCACTCGGAGCCACGTCCCTTAATCTCAACCGTTGACTTCTCGGCGCCGATGGCAGCGACGCTGTTGGCGATTATCATATCGAGGTTCTTTTCTCTCAATTTCTGTTCGGCTCTTTCCCTAAGGTTCTTATCTTCCAATGCAAAACCCACAACAATTTGCCTCTTGCCTTTTGCCGGTTTACTCTCTATCCTCTTATGTGCCCCCGCCCACCTGAGAATATCCGCTGTTGGTTTCAATCTGAGAGTCAGCGACTTGCCTGCCCTCTTGATTTTGCTTTTCGCCTGCCTGGCCGGCGTATAATCAGAAACGGCCGCGGCCATTATCAGGCAATCGCACCGCGCAAAATGCTTCCTGACCGCGGCGAACATCTCAGCCGCACTCTCGACTTTGATGATCTTGCCCCCGCTCGGCGGCCTTTCCGTGGTCGGCGCCGCTATGAGTGTCACCTTGTGGCCCGCCCTGAGCGCCGCCCGCGCAAGCGCAAAACCCATTTTGCCGCTGCTTGCGTTGGAAATAAAACGCACCGGGTCGAGGTATTCCCGCGTTCCACCCGCTGTGATTAGAAATCGCATTTGTTAAACCCGAATATCGAATCTCGAAATCCGAAACAAACAAAAAATCCAAAGTGCTCAAGTCTTGAAAGCAAGCGTTTTGGTAATTTGAATTTCAGTCGCCGAATATTGTTGCCGCCGTGAGGCGTCCTGCGGAGGATTCAGGAGTTCGTGCTTCGTGCTTTCTTAATCCGCGAAGCGATTTTCCCAATCGCCTCCAGAATATCCTGCGGCTCAAACATCCTGCCGATACCTTCCACACCGCAGGCCAGCCGGCCCCTTTCGGGCCCCATCACCTCAAGACCCATCTTCTTAATCGCCGCCACATTGCGCCGCACCGCCGGATTCGCCCACATGTCACTGTTCATCGCCGGTGCAACAAGCGTCGGCTTAGACCAGCACGTGCAAAGAACCGTACTCAGCAGATCATCACAGATGCCGTTCGCAACCTTGCCTATGATATTCGCCGTCGCCGGAACCACCGCCACGACATCCGCCCACTGGGCCAGCGCCACGTGCCCGATTTTGTAATCCTCCTCCGCGGCCCACAAATCCGTATAGACCGCCGACCCCGTCACCGCCTCGAAGCTCTTCGGCCCCACCAGGCGGCAGGCGCTATCCGTCATCACCGTCCTCACCTTCGCGCCGCCAGCGGTCAGGTTGCTTGCCAAATCAACCGCCTTGAAGGCCGCAACGCCTCCGCTCACCCCCAGCAGAACATTCAATCCTTCGATATGTGACTTGCTCCTGGCCATCAAAAGCCCTACTTCGCCGAGCCGGGTCGGTCAATGTCACTGGCATCATAGTCAATCGAAATCTTGTCCTGCAGAATCTCCTGCACGACTATCTCAAGCTGCGTCCTGCCCTGCGTGTCCTCTATCAAAGGACGCGCACCCTGCAGCAGCTCGCCGAGCCGCTTCTGAATAAGCGCCGTCAGCTTGAATCTCCCCCCGACCTTGTTAACTATCTCTATACTCTTAAGCTCCTCTATCATTCTTTATTCTCCAAAGCTATCCTCAATAATCTGTATCACTTCACTTACCGCCTGTTCCAGTTCGTCGTTTATCACCATGTGCTGGTAATGCTGCCACGCCGCTGCAATCTCTCTGCCCGCTTCGTCCAGCCTTTCTTCCGCTGCTTCCTCGTCTTCCCTGCCCCGGCCGCTCAGACGCTCCGCCAGCTCGCGCTGGGTCGGCGGCAAAATGAAAATCATCACCGCATCCGGGTATTTCACCTTCGCCTGCCTGGCGCCCTGAACGTCAATCTCCAAAATAACAATCTTGCCCGCGGCCAACGCCTCGTCAACCTTGTCTTTCGGCGTACCGTAGAAATTCCCGAACACCTCCGCATACTCAAGCAAGAGCCCCTTGTTTATCCGCTCCCGGAACTGGGCGTCGGATATGAACCAGTAATCCTCGCCGTCAACCTCGCTGTCGGATTTGGGCCGGGTGGTAACCGAGACGCTCAGATAAACGTCGCTCTTGCGCCTTACCACCTCTTTGCAGATCGTGCTCTTGCCCACACCCGACGGACCGCTTATTATCACTACCTTACCTCGTTCCTGACCTTGCTTGTCCATAACCTCTATCATCTCATAAAGACTCTCATTACAAGCAGCGAAACCCGCCCCGCGCACAGCAAAATGACCGCAGCCGACCGCGACAATCTCACACTATAGCCAAAGCCAAGCCTCTTTTTTCTTACTGGCGCCAAACTACCACTAAACTCATTAGTGTACCCTCCAATCTCCAACAATTCAAATCTAATTTCTCCGTGCCCTGTCCTTCCGGCGAAACCCGGCCCCGCGAATGATAGGTGCCGGTAAGCCCGGCCCCTCCCAGATACTCCTATAACGCGATGTCTGTAAAGGTCCCCAAGGTGTTGGGGCAGGTATGGGAGTATAAGTACTAATTATGCAATTGGTGGTTTTTGAGGAAAAAACTAATTTTGCTGAAAAAAGTGTCGGCTGGCGGGCTGAAAATTGGGGCAAGTAGGGGGGTGGTTCGTTTTTGGGCGAAAAATGGGGGTCAAAATTGACCGAAATTGAACGGTTTTGAGCGCTTTTTGCGCGCTTTTGAGCGGAAACTGACCGAAATTGAACGGTTTCGAACGGCTTTTGCGCGTTTGGATTCTGAAGATGTTATAAGCGCAGCTTATATATAGTCGCTGGTATCTGGCAAGACAAAGGAAATCAGGAGAACAGGGAATCAGGATGTGGGGATCAGGAGAGCAGGATATCAGGGGAGGTGAATCAGTGGTTCGTGGCTCGTGAAGCGTGGAGGGTATAGCGTAGAGCGGCCCCGGTTAGAAATCCTCCATAGGGGAGGCAGCCGTGCGACTGGATCCCTGCTTAGGCAGCGACAGCGTGGCGGCTTATTTCTAACGGGGTAAACCCGCCTACGGCGGACAAGCGGTGAATTTTGTTTGACTGTTGGGCGGGTATGTCTATAATTGGGGCAGCGACCAGGGATATTGGCCACCGAGAGCACACAGGGCACAGAGGGTTTGCCGGACTTTGGGGACTTGGCGTTGGGTTTCTCGACGCGAGGCATCTGCGGTCCCTCAGCCGGCGTCCCCGGGGCCATTTGGTAATGGCTGGCATAGGTTATGCAGGCCGGCAAACAGGGAACTTGACGAGATAGGAAAAAAATTGGTTTTTCGGCAAATTTTTAATCAACATTTGCAGGGTGAGAGACGCCTTTGTTGTAGATGGGTAGATGAGTCAATGGGTAAATGGCGAAATATGAGACCTGTCCTGCCTGCCCGCCGTAGCTTTAGCGAAGGGGGGGAGCGCAGTCGAAGGATATGAAACTGTTTGGCCGCAATTGCAGGGTTTGTGGTATTTTGGGCTAACAACGCGGGCTCACAACTGGGGCGGCAGATAATTCGTGATTGCTGAATAGTGATTAGTGAATTGTATTTGCTGAATAATGTCTGAGGCGCCTTTCTATGGAATCATCCAGCTTACAAGAATTAGAACAAATTCCCGGCGTTCGTAAAACTATTGCCCGGGATATTGGGAGAACTGGAAGGATAACCAATAACTAACTGCTAACGGGGAGGAAAAAGCAACCGAAGCGGCGGCTAAATTGCCAAAAAAAATGTTTTATATTATTGTGTTGTGCATAAAAATCAGGAAGGGTTACGTTCATAATGGCAGTTTCATTATACCAGCGCGTTGCTTTACTAAATCGTGAACTCCTCCGCATGGTGGACTTCACATTTCCATTCTGGAACGGCGGTGCACGATTCTGGCTCGAGCATCGAGGACCAGCTCTCGCACGCGCTATCGCTGACGCACCCGGATTGAAGCTATGGGTTCAAGCTCCGCCACTTGTTAACCTTGATCCCTTCCTCAAGACATGCACACTTTTTGCAGATCACGTTGTTGTTGGCCATTGTGGCCCAATGCCACCATACCATCTTGGACTGCTATTCCCATGGCACTTTGGAGCAGATCAGACTTGGATTCCACCCAACCCCCAAGAATCAGCTAAAAGGAATGGTAAAGCAATCATGTACCAATTACGGTGCGATGCTGTACGTCGGCCCCTACCGCCAATAGCTAAACAATGCCTTTTAGGTCGCCTGAGGGACCCAATGAGCCTAGTACTTCATAACATTTGAATATGTGGGTACAATTTCTTCAACTTAACTCTTGCGTCGTCGGTTGTAAACTGCCAGTCCACAGCTTTCTGATTGGCATTTCGTTTACGATACCATGCCTTTGCT
>Ga0307379_10000103_pt1 | contig 140900 bp, 122 predicted proteins | sample UN2MG_FD_202237 | JGI IMG/M metagenome (GOLD analysis project Ga0307379, IMG submission 202237) | Soil microbial communities from Risofladan, Vaasa, Finland - UN-2 | ecosystem: Environmental > Terrestrial > Soil > Coastal area > Acid sulfate soil | place: Finland: Risofladan, Vaasa...
AGGAGGGATCCGGCCAGAAAGGCCAGGAGGGGCACGACTAGACGGACCCTCGGGTGGAGGGTAGCGTAGGTATCGGGCGCTACGTTTTTCGCCCGCCCGCCGCTACGCTTTCTGTCCGCCCTTTACAAACTCGGCCCTCCGGCGCGAGTTGCTGGATTGTGTCAGTTTGAACCGTACATTGAGCGACGTAAGTCTATATATAGCAAGGAGAAAGCCGTTCGACTTTTTCGCCGAACGGCCGTTTTTGAAGAATAGTCGGGGCGACTGGATTCGAACCAGCGACCTCTGCGTCCCGAACGTCTGAGGGCGGTGCGGAAACCCCTGAAAAACAAGGCTCAAACGCCGCCGACGTTTCAGTTTGCACCAGGGTTTGCACCAAATGCTGCCGCATGCTGACAATCGCTGACAAAGCCACGTCCGACGTCCTGACAAACATGGCCGCGGCACTGCAAGAGTTGATTACGCAGAACGATTCCAGCAAGAGTGAGAAGTGCCAGCCAAACACCAGCGATGGGCAAGCCGGAAGTGCCCTGTTGGAAACCATTCGCCTGGTTGCAAAGCTGAGCCCGGACGAACGGGCCGCGCTGATCGGACTTCTCAATGCGTTGGGATAACAGGGGTGATCGTATGCAATCGCTGATGTCAAGAATCAATTGCAACACACTCGTTTCCGCTGTTCGTCGTTCAGTTCGCATTCAAGCAACAATGTCTCCAGCACTACTGGACGATCCACAGCATGACAGCCTGCAGCGAGCATGCTCAGTCTGTACCTTCAGTTGTTTGATGGATTCGTGGAAGAAGCGGAGTCTTCTTGAATGACTTCGACCCTATGTTCACAATCGTCGCTGAGCGGTATCTGCAAACCGGTTTCAGGCGGAGACGCACTTGGTGGTCGGAGTTGCGAGTCGACGGCCAGAGCGGAATCTGTCCCCAAGGGCCTGACATGGTGTAGCTGTCCATTCTGTGACGAAAATGGCCAAAATGACCGAAATCAAGATCAATCTATTTGCCGCATCCTACCTGCATTTCCACGAAATTGGTCTTGACTTGGGCTGAAAACCGCCAATCCGTCACACAGAATGGACAGCTACGCGATGGTCGGCAAACCCGTCGAGGAATGACTCGCGGTGTTCGATTAGCAGACAGCCCGCGTTGTTCTCTTCAATGTACTTGCGAAGTATTCTCTGTAGATCATCGAGCGCATGCGTATCCAGATTTGCTGCCGGCTCATCCAGGAACACTACCGTGGGTGAGTTGATGAGGCCTATCGCAACCGTAGCCATTGCGCGCTCGCCGCCGCTCAGAGTCTCCCAGCGGCTCTCCAGAATTGTCTTGCCGTCCGGTCGTTCTTCGCGGAGCCGTTCGACTAGGTTGAGCACATCCTCACACTTTTCACGTTCAGAGTGCCTCAGCCCGCCAACAATATCCACCATTGCCGCCTTGAATCCCCGGAATTCTGGCGTAATCAAGGCTCCGCCGAGCGTTTCTTCTACGGTCATACCCGGAAAATCAAATCGCTCTTGCGGAATCCAGGCAACGGCGTCCGGTGGGATGTGCCTTCCATCACGAACGTGGCCAACTTGATGACCCGACCAGAAGATCTGGCCGCTGAGCCATGCCTTGGTGCTCTCGTCGTTGAACAGTCCGCGGAACAGTGTACTCTTCCCTGCCGCGTTAGGACCGACGATGGCGGTGATTTCTCGCTCTCGCACCTCCAAACTGACATTCGCGACAATCTCCCACTCGTAGTACCCCGCAGACACACCTGACAGTTTCAGTAGACAACCGCACCGTTTGTTTCTCTTGTCGGGAGGTGGAGTAGTCGCAAGCGGTTCGCGAATACTCAGCGGCAAACGGTCATCAGTGATGGTGTCCGAGTGCTCGTTATCTGTCTGCTTTCGGAAAGGAAAAGGAAGAGATCGCGTCGCCAATCTCTCGATTTCCGGTACGTGTTCCGCCACGATGATGGCCCACCCATCGGCCACTCTTTCGCGCAAGACACCCAAGACCGTCTCCAAACGCTCGTGCTGCAGGCCAGCAAGCGGCTCATCGAGCAGAAGCACCCTTGGCTTTCTGTCCGGTCGTCGACGTAGCGCGCGGACCAACGTCAACAGACGCCGCTGTCCAATGCTCAGCTCGCGCGCCGGCCGGTGCATCACTTGGCTCAATCCTAATTCCTCAATGACGTCCCCATATTCATCGAGAATCTCTCTACGAACCTTGCGGCGCGGCGTCAAGAACCAGTTCAGGAGACTGGAACCAACCGAAAGATTGTCCACCAAGTTGTCTATCGCCGTGACATCCCAGTTGAGCAAGGGGGCCTGATCTACCAGGGGAGCCCGAAGCTCTCGTTGAGCAGGGCTCAGTCGGTTCATTTGCCACCCTTCTATCTCCACGATCCCGTCGTTGACTTCTTGGAGACCTACTAATGCGCGAAGAAATGTTGACTTCCCCGATCCATTTCTGCCCTTCAGAAGAACTACTTCGCCGGGCTCAATGGCAAAGTCCAACTCCTCGAACAATGGATCGCGCCCGAGAAGACATGTCAGTCCATGTGTTTGAACAAGATTCATTGGGTTCGTGCTCCTCGAAGTTGTCGTTGCGTCCGAACTACGTGGGGCACGACGATCGCGGCAACCAATAGGCCACCCCAAATGAATCGGATCAAATCCGCGGCACCTTGCTGCGACAAAGGAAGCGCTTTGGTCATTACATAAGGCAACACCCAGTACAGAAGCGCAGCCAGTCCAGCGACTTCTGGTGCTCGATAGGCCATCACAGTAAATGCCAGCAATAGCAGGGCAAAATCGAGTGAGAAGACCGTCGGGCTGACGCGACCTTGATACGCCAAGTAAAGCACTCCAAGGGCCGTCGCCGCAGTCACACATCCCGCCACGACGACGACTCGAAAATGCCTTGCCGGAAAAAAGCGAGGCGCGGCCTCCGGGTTCTCACGCAAACGGTCAATCGCGGCGCCTGCGGCCGAACTCAGCAATAGCCGAATACCGACGATGATAACGATCAGCGAGCCGAGAGTCCAAACCAACATGGATGCCTCGAATCCCCGTCCACCGACGGACCACCCTTCGGGTATCGGCAAGCCTTCTCGCCCGCCAAGTGTTTCCGACAAACCGACAGCAGCGCCAAGACACTCCACTGCCGCAATCGTACACAAAAGGTAATGGTCCCGCGGCAGGTAGTTCGCTAGCCACGAAATCACTACCGCGAGAACGACGACCAAAGCAAACATCCCTGCCGAAACCGGCGCACCAACCGCCCATGCGGCGACAATGTAGGCGCCGAGCCCGGCGAATACAGGAATTGCAGCGAAGGCCAGCCCCAATCGGTTCAGCAGAAGAACCTGAAGGGCCGCCAGAGCCCCGTAAACCGCTGCAATGTTGACAAGCGAATAGAAGTAGCTCATGGTGCTCCTCTACGGTGACCGGACCGCTGAGGGTGCGGGCGGCTCTTGTTTGGTGAATACCGCTCGAACCTGTGGGATTACGGCCGCGCGAAACACCAACACGGCGAGCAGGACGGCGAACGGCACGGCTCGCTGGAATGCCGAATATGCAGGTATTGTACCGACGAGACTGGCGATTACTTCGATACCCACGATCACGCCCAAGGCCGTCACGCGCCGCCCCGGCGTTGCTACGATACATGCGGCGATCGCACCAAGACCCGGATAGAACATCATGGAGGGTTGTAGATCAAAGCGGATTCCACGCATGATGGTCCCCGCTGTTACCAGGATCACTGCTACCCCAAGCACGATCGCATCAACGGTTCGCACGGGCAACGCGAGTTTTCGAGCATCAGCGGGGTTTGCAATGACCATCCGCACTTTGGTTCCCCAGTTCGTGAAATGCAGATAGACGTAGAGCCCGGCAAGCACGACAAGTGTGACCCCGATGAACGCGATATCGACCCAGCAAATAGATGTGCCCAGCGTCTTCGAGAAGAATTGATTCGCCCATATGCTCTTGGGGTAATGCTGTGACATCCCTTCGCCGTAAAACGAGGCGACGGCCTGGAACATCTGTGAAAGCCCTAAGCCCACCAGAAGTGGGCTCAGGTAGTCCTTCACTGAAAGAAAGCGGGCAATCAAGGTGCGATGAATGATCCAAGCGAGGACAACCACCACGCCAAGAGTAAACACAGCCGACAGCGTTCCGGGCACACCACGGGTCCATAATGCATGCATGACGTAGGCGCCAACCAGCCCCAAATCGGGTAGCCACAAGGGAACGTACCTGCCATGTTGATACAAGAGCGCCACGGCGAGTGTCGGCAGCAGCAAGGCAGCGCCGCCAAGCACGCCCGTGGTTATCGCAGGTATGAGAAGCTCTAGTGACATGGTTTCCGCCAGGAGAACTCGTTGCGAAAAAACAGGCCAGCCACGCAGAGACGCGCACGGCGCGACGCCTCCGGCTATTCGTCGGCTACGTTCGAGGCAGAAGTGAATCAGTGTTGTCTATGCAGCCTTCTTCGTCGACGCCGGCGCGGTGACTCGCTCCTTGCCTTCGTAGGTAAACCGGTCAAAACGAGCTTCCCGCAGATCACCGTTGCTATCGAAGGCGTTCGGTCCAGTGATGCCATCGTATTCCGTCTCGGCTAGCGCCTTTCGGATGGCCTCTCCGCTTAGTTCGCCTTCTTTGTCGGCCTTGCGGAGTGCGACCGCGAGGGTGTGAACGGCGTCGTATGCCTTTGCCGCGATGCTATCCGCGCCATCACCGTAACGCTTCTTGTACTCCGATTCGAATTTCAGGTATCGTTTGTCCTTCTCCTCTGCTGGCAAGACGAAGAACGACTGATTTGTTGCGTCCTTCGCGTTGTCACTGAATTCTTGCTGTGAGAAGGGGTCCGTGCCGTAGAACGGTATATCCAGGCCGTTCGCCTTTGCTTGCGCGACGAAGAGCCCTGCCTGTCGTCCCATCAAGCATACGAATACTGCATCCGGGTTCTGCTCACGGATTGAGACGATCGCCGCGTTGAAGTTGTCAGTGGAGTTCAGCACCGCGATCGGTTCGTTAGCCCAGGCACCCCCGGAATCCGGATATGCTGGCTCGCACGCCGACTTAAGTCCGGTCGACCAACTATTCTCCGAGTTGTAGATCAGCGCGGCGCGCTTGTGCCGCCTCTCGATGGCCCACTCCGAGAGCACCACGCCTGCGTACGCATCACTGGCGATGTTGCGAAAGAAGAATGTCCCACCTTCCTTCGTAAGCTTCGGGCTAGTCGCCAGCGAGTCAAAGAGCACGACCTTGTCCTTTTCCGCAAAAGGTACCAATCTCAGGTTGACCCCGCTCCCGGTAATCCCGACGATCGCCTGTACGCCCACATCGCCGGTCAACCGCTTGTACTCTTGGAGGCCCAAGTCCTCCGTCAACTTGGTGTCCCCGAACTCCACTTTGAGGGTTTTGCCGTTGATCCCTCCCGCCGCGTTTACCTCTTCCAGGGCGATTTTCATGCCCCGCTGCTGGGTGATGCCGAACGACTTGTCAGGTCCTGACAGGGCGAGAAGCGAGCCAACCACAACTTGGTCGGAACTGCCGCTTACCGAATCCTTCGGGGCACAGCCCGAAACGCCGAGAATCAGGGCAAAAACCGCGAGGGAGACTCCAAGTGTAGTCTGAGAGAGGAGCTTGCGCATTGTTGAGACCTTTCATGAAACGGGGTGTGAACGAGGGCCGATCCACGCACGGACCTACGAACCTCTATGCAAATCCTGTGCCTGGACGGTTTTCCGAGGAAAGTAGGAAAAAACGGGATCCTAACCGAGGCCGCAAGATATCAGACTCCAAATCCGTCACGAGTATGTCACGGACTTGGCTACTGCAGTGCGTTCCAACTGTTGGGACGTCACCGGCTAGTCTAACCAGGGCTTCGACAGCCCGATCGCGTCCGCCACGCTTGCCAAGTGGCTCAGGAAGGCGTAGGCGTCCTCCTTCTGTTCCGCAGAGACGCTTTCCTCCCAGAAGAACCGAGGCCCTACCGTGTTCTTCTTGACACTCCCGAACCCCGCAAACTCAGCATGGGCGCCAATTTGATCGCGATGCTGAAAAAAGAGCTGGACAAATCCGCCCGCTGGGCCGCTGGAGGATTTGCTACCCCATTTCGTCTCTATTCTGTAGGGAGTTAGCAGCGCTGGAAGGTATTGCAATTTCAACGCATCGCGGCTGAACTCCTCGCCGAATACAACACCGCTCAACGTCTCCCAACGGTAAGCGCTGTCCCGTGCCCTTGCATGCGACGCGCCAAACATTGCCAATACGCACACGTACTTCCATCGATGATCCGATAGTACCGCGAAATCCGCTTCCAACTCCCTGCCTGGGTTGTGAAAAAGATGCTTCTGGTGGACTCCATGTCCCGTATGGCTGAGAAGATCACGCAAGTTTTTCGTCAATTCGATGTCACCATCAAGGTTGCCATCATCGGCCGTAAACTTGTGCGGCTCATGCACACGATCACTTTCGCCAAGATACTGTGCTGCTTCGATAACGGCCTGTTTTCTCTCCTGAACGGTCCCCGCTTCCACTCTCTCTTTTGCAGTATTTGTCGCCTCGGCTCCTTCGGACTGTTGTGTAAGATCAATGTAATCACTAGCCGCCTCTTCCAGTATCTCTCGTGTGATGAATGGACATACGTCGGCGTTCTCCGCCGTGGCAGCCATCCACGTCGCCCGGCGTATGAGAGCTTTCAGGCTTCGATAGTTCCCAGATGTTGTTGGTGTTCGTCCACCAAAACGGCCTTCATCATCCCCTCCCCCTTCAATCATCTTCTTCAGGCTTAACAACGCGTCACCACGCATCTCAATTCCCTTCATATGGCGCGTGCCCGGCGTCCCAGTGGCAAGTTTGCCTGACTCGCTACAGGCCACCTCGATCGGCTCCGCTCCTCGTGCGCGAATGGGCGGCATTTTGATGACCCACTCCATAAGCCTCCAAAGCAGGTCCGGCCGAAAGCCCTTGTCGTCTTCGCCAAATAGTAGCTCTGAGCGGTTGGTGGCAGCGATGACTCTGATTTTGGGGCGTATCGGTGTGCCAAAGTAGCCGAGTGGCTGTATTTCATTCCCATCAAGAAACCGCAACAACGCTGCCTGTGCATATGGGCTGAGGTCAGCAACTTCATCCAAGAACAGTGTTCCGCAACACCCCTGCGGCGCGCGCGACTCGAAAGCAGGGAAGGCAATATAGCCGTGCTCGTCTACCTCCATGTCACTCGGACATATTCGCTCCTTGCCCAGTCCTGTCTTGACGCACCGAAGTAACCACTTCTCAAACGGCTCCCGATCCTTGGGATCATACTCGAAGTGCCGGAGCCCTGCGGCCTCAAGAATCGCACCAAGCTGATGAGAAATCGCACCTGTATACGACCCTTCAACATGCCCAAACAAGTGCGACATCAGAAGGTCGTCACTTAGGCCCGCACAATTAAGAACGCGAAAACACCGAAATCGCTCCGATAGTTCAGCCGCATCGGTCCCCGGCAGGCGGCTGGCAACATGGATTCTCCTGGCCATCTCTTCCTTGCCTGTTCCAGTCTCCCCGAGAATCAACACACTCATCAACGATGGCCCAATGTATCGAACGACGCGTTCATCCGTATCTTGTAGTGCCTCTCCCAGAACATTGGAAAACCCTTGCCATGCCATGGCCGCTTGCTTGCGACGCAATTCGAGATTCTCACGCCGAAGATCAGCAATCTCTTGCAGACGGAAGAGCGCCGCCAGCAATTCCTCTCTTTGGTCTTTGGTGAAGAATTCTACAATACGATCGCCCTGTCCTTGCCGAAGTGTCTCGCGATGAGAAATGAACGGAGCTTCGCCCGTCAACATCACCGCTTGAATCCGTTTCTCACTCTTCTCTTGTACCGTAGTGGCGAACTCCAACCCGTTGTTCGCTGAGCCCTTCAGGTTATAGTCGAGGACAGCGATGTCGATCTCTTCCCAGCAACTATCTTCGTCCAGGCGTCGAATGGCGTCCTCCACAGTCGCATAAGCGTAAACGTCCCATCCAGCTTCGGTAAAACACACCGTCCATGTTGCCCGAGGTGCTATTTCATCCTCAAGAAACAGAATGCATCCATGCCTGCTTACTTCAGGATCGTGTTCAAACCGACCGGTTTCAGGTTGTTCTGAAATTGGCATTGTCGAATGTCCTACTATCATCTATTAAACGCGGCCGTCGGCCGCAGCCAGGGTTTCGGGGCCCAGAGTCAAACCTTCTGGATTGGGTGCCGATTCGGCGACGTAGGATTCGCGGTCGTCGTCTCTATCAGGGAATTCAAACGCGTCATCGGCAGTTGCCAAGGCGTACGCATCCTGGCCCTTTTCAGCGAAGAAGACCTCCCACGGCACGGGATAGGGTATTCCAACTCCGCGAAACAGAGTGCCGCGTCGCGAGCAAGCTGACGCGCCTTCAGCCTCATGGCATTTCTCCTTACTCTAATCGAGGTACCGACGACGCATATCAGCGGTCCGCTGTAAGCGGTCCAGTGCATCAAGCAACTCCTCTTTTGGGCAGTCCTTTGTGAGAAACTCGGCGATTCGGCCTTCACGCGTTTGGTGTAACGTGTCGCGATGCGAGATCGCTTGTGCTTCGCCGGTCAACACCATCGCTTGAATACGCGAATCACTTCTCTCCTGTACTGTTCTGGCAAACTCTAGCCCATTTATGGCTGAGCCCTTGAGGCTGTAGTCGAGAACAGCGACGTCGATCTTTCCCCAGTGGTCGCCGTTATCAAGAACCTCAATCGCGTCCTCCACAGTCGCGAAGGAGTAAACGTCCCAGCCAGCTTCAGTAAAGAAGACGTTCCATTGCGTCCGATGCGATAGTTCATCCTCTAGGAATAGGACGCACCCGCGTCGTTTCTCACCTTCGCTGTGCTCAAACCAACCGGTCTGTGGTTTTTCTTCACTCAACATGTTGTATTGCTCCCAAGATATTAGTTACGTTTTTGGTCGGCCGATCCAGAAACCAACGACAAACTCAACGAAACAACGGCGATCATCTACGGACCAGTTGGTCCACTGATCACCTGCCTCGGAGATTCCGATCAGATCACCGTTCTCCTTCCTGCAAACCACTCTGGCGCGGGGAAACTTATTCCGGCTTAGGAGGTGCCGTACGGTCCAGAGCCCCAGGTGCCGCTTCCCTGTCGGTTTTAGAGGAAGAGTAATATGTAAACGCTCGTCACAGCTTTCAACAAACCGTTTGAAGACTGGTGCAATTGGCTCAGTTGCGCTGTTCCCGATCCGCACTTCGAATAGGTTTTCCGACTCAGTAGACAACGCAGCGCTCAACCGCAATGTCGCCGGTGGCGCATGCTGGGCAGCATCGACTGCATTTCGCAAGAGGTTATTATAGATGAGAAGGATGTCGCGCATTACCTTCACCGGGAGCCGCAAGTCTCGGTTGGAGTGTTCGTCGATTCCAGATATGTCTACTGTGAATGACTTCTCAATGCCACCGAGTTTCCATTCTGTCACCGTCTTCAACAGTTCGATCACATCCATTCGAAACTCGGCTACATTGTCAAGGCTCCTCGTCAAGCAGCGAGTGAGGCAACGAAGGTTCTTGTAGTGTAGCTGTACTATTCTGCTACGTTCCGCTGTCTCAGCGAGCCTTCCTCGTGACGCCGAGTGGACCATATTGGCGAGCCAACCGTCGGTCGTACCAAAGTCATTGACAAGTTCATGCGCGATAAACCGAATGTGATTGTTGTGCTCCCTGGCGAACTTCACCGCGGATGTCTGCATCAAAAGTGCAACATCTCCGATTGCACCTGTCATGGCATCGTCTCGGAGTTGCCGGACGTGCGCCCGTTCGCCGCCTTTCTCTTTCTTGGGGATTTGGCCATAAGCAAGGATTACGTATCGCCTTTCATCTACAACGGTGCAGCGCAGACGGCAAAGGCGGCTGGCGTCGTGTTGTTCGTTCGGGAGGAACGACAGAATGTCGTGTACTCTCTCTGAAAGCCTTGGAATCCCCGAGGCATCTTGATCTTCGGATTCCTCTACCTCAAAGATGTCGTCGAACTTGTGCAAGTCATGTTCTTCGCTCTGCGCCATGCTGTCGAAAAGGTCGTTCGCCTTCACCGTGAACTGCACACGGTGCGCGCCACGATCGTCGTCGGAACGGAACAACGCCTTGTTCACCAAGGATGGAACATAGTCCACAGCGACGGGGATCGGTGAACGTTTCCAACACCAGTCGATTCGCAGGCCAACGGAATCGTCGCGTTCTCGTCTGAACACCGTATGCGAGACGTCAACCTTGCCGCCTTGGAGTTCTACCTTTCTCGTCCGAAACTGGAGGCACTCACACTCGGTAAATCCTGTGATTGTCCTCTTGCCATCGTTCGTTTCCCGCGTAGCAAGGTACACCGGAGGCGTCTCGATGTCTGAAGGAGGTTGAGCGGAATCGTCAGCATGTGACGAGACATCGATGGCGTATTTTGTTGAGTCCGGTTTTCGGACGTAGTCAATCGTCACGTGATCGTGTTGCCGGGACCAGCGAAGAAACAGTCGAAGGAACTGCATGGATGCACGATCATCAATCAGCACATCGTGCAGGTTATTGTTGAGACAGTCCTCGACCCATGCATTCCCTTTCTTCGATGCGGCATTTCGGACAACCTCTTTGCCAGCACCGATGATCGTCGGCCGCTCCCTGGTTAGCCAAACGGAGACGAGTGCCACGTCGGGAATGGCGCAGTCCCTGGCCTTTCTAACGAAAGCCTTCAGGCTCTTCTGGCATTCGTCGATTCTCTTGCCGAATTCATCAACAACTGCCCCTGATAGATATCCCTTCCCACGGGCTTCGCTTTCCCCTACGGGCTCTCGGCTGTCCTTCGCCTTGGCCGCAAGGCCCTCGATCGTCGCGGCGGTCGCCACAAGCTCAAACTGCTCCTTGAAAGAGCCATTCGATTCGTCGGACCGGCCCACACCGCGGCATATCCCCTTCGCGATGGCATCGCAGAAAGCCAGGCGGATGTCAAGCCATGTCTTGAGGCGGGGCATGTCGTCACGGGCATGGTCGCACTGGTGCTCGAAGTCCCAAAGAAGGCGTGATATGCCATCGTGAACGTTGGAGAACTCCTCGCAAAACAGCCCGTGAAGACGATGAAACTGGGCGAGTGATTCAGAGGGCAGTTTGTCACGGAGCGAGTGATCAGCCCAGCACTTCAAACGGATCAGTCCCACGCACTTGCTGTCGAACACCAGCGGCACAACAAGATCGACAATACGATCTGGCGGCGAGAAATGCCGCAACACGTGCCGCAGACGAAATGGATCCTGTTTATCGAATTCGGATTCCGGGAGCGATGGCTGCAGTTCGTCCTCAGCGTCATCCATATTCTGATAGATGGTCTGGATCAACGCCCTGCGTTCCGTCAGTTTGCTCAACGCAGGACTTGCGTGATGATTGTCATCAACCTGGAAACCGTCGGAATAGTCGCCAACGGCATCACCGGGGTAGAGTTGACCAACAGCCGAATGGCAGTTACAGGCGTCGACGTTGGCCGAAGCATCAGAACGCCACACCGGCCGTGCTGCGCCAACTGACATCGCATCATGGATCGCCTGCATATCCCACACATAGCCCGGCGCCCACCTAGTGGGGCAACGACAACTCATCTGCAGGCGATCGAACAGTTCTCGCACGAAGGTCTCTTCGCGAAACAGTACCTTGCAGTCGGCGGATAAGCTGTCTCGGCCAATTGATCGGTTCTGCTCTGCGTCGACGACCAGCTGGAATCCGAGTGGGTCGGATGGATCTTTTTCCCCTTTCGACATAAGTGTTGTAGTGAGCCATCTCAATCGCCGACTCTGATCATCCTCTCCCGCGTCGTCTCCTCGGGCGTAGGACCGTCCAACATCTGCGAGCGCAGATCGGCGAGAAACCCGATAGAGCGTTTCTACGGCTTCCAACCTCAAGGCATACAAGAGTTCTTCTCTTCGAAGGTCCCACTCGACTCGGAGACGTTCCCGAACACATTGCAATAGACTTCTGTCTTTCTCGTCCATGAACACGCCTTCAAGGGGGAAGAAACAGAAGGCAATGCCGAGAAGTCGAAACTGGTCCGTGTCAGGATCCAACTCCAGCACCGGTGTTGCGGCGAAGGAGCGATTTCCCAGAATCAAGTCCTCCGTTGCCACGCGTCCCTTAGGATCGTTGAAGCAACTCCACAGTGCCGTCCAATCAGACCGTGGGTCTTTCTTCTTCGGGCGATTCTGGAACGTCTCTCGCGAAATCCATCCGATGGTTCCGCTCCAATCCGGCACGATCGCGGTGTCTTGGATGGTCTTCCGGGTCTCGTCAGGCAATAGGTCTGATTCCAGCGTGTGGTAGTACGAAAGGCGCATCGCGTCGCTGTATCGCATGAACGCAACACCCAATCCTGCGGTGACTAGCTGATTGACCAGGGCGTCGCAATCGGTACCGTTCGCCTTGAGTTGTCTAATCAGGTTGTCGATAAACTCGCGTTTCGGAGCCTTCGCCTTTGCGGGGTAGTCAATGGCGTTGAGTTGAGCGACAAAGCGGGGGCTCCATCGCTCGTCGTCGGCCAAGTTCTCTCGCTGCAGTTCGAGCCATCTCCGCAGCAGTTCTCGCGACTCCTGTTTCTCCAACTCCTGCTTGACACGGTTACGGAACCGAGGCGCATCAAGCAACAAACGGCGTACCTGCCCCTGAAACTCGATAAACACCCCGCGCGATTCCTGGCGGCTATCTTGCGAGTTCATCCGAGGGCTCCCGTAATCATTCCATTTGAGGACGGCGCGTCGGGCCTAGAACACCGTAGTGATATCAATGCTTTCGAGCACACCGAGTATTTCTTCGGTGAAAGGGACAGCTACGCGGAGTGGCAGATCAAATAGCCTTTCTACCTCGGCGGCGATCTCGGAGCAGGTTGCGAACCCGTTGCACCGAGAGAGAACGAACTCGGCAACACGCGGTCCGTTCACGTTCAGCAAATCGGATTCCGTTGGCGAGAATGACAGCTCATAGGAATTATTATAGATGTTTCTTGACGCATCGGTAGCCCTGTAAACTCGGAGACTGTCGCCCTCCAACTGCCAAGTGACGTTCCTTCGTCGAACGGGAAATCGGCTGTTCAGCACACGTTCAACAAGCGCCCGATCCGGTTCTGGATCATTGATCGTGGCGAATGCGCGATTGAAGAGCATAAAATAGCGTACAATGTCCTCGCGCGAAAGGTATTTGGTGTCGCACACCGGTTCGCCGATATGGTCCCATTTGTACCACTCCTCGACGTCCCGCGTGTCGAATCGCAACCCGTGGAGGTCTGGCATCCTGAAATACTCGGTGCCTGGGATCGGGTGAAAAACGAAAACCTGGCAGCGATCAGGGCTTGCGTCGCGTGCCAGAAATTCGAATGTGCGACGAATATCAGAGTGATCTTCCTGCGGCAATCCGATAATCACAAGGGCATTCGCCTCGATACCGATATGTTGAACACGCCTAATGGCTTCGACATTCACATCAACGGTGGCGTCTTTCGTATTCTCCTGCAATACGTCGTTGTTGCCGACTTCCACGCCGAATCCAATCTCGAAGCAGCCCGCCCTGAACATGAGTTGCGCCGTGTCGTCATCCAACTTGTCCGCTCGCGTCACGCAACGCCAACGGATGCCTGGCAAGTCCTCGGTAATCCGCTTGCACAATTCGCGAGCATGCTTCTTGTCCAGTGTGAATGTCTCGTCACAGAAATAGAACTCGTCGAAGCCAAACGTATCGCGTAAGTGCCTCATCTCTGCGACAATATTCGACGTCGGTCGGCGACGAAAACGCCCTTCAGCTCCGAGGTAATGCACACCGCAGAACCTGCAACGGTATGTACAGCCGGAACTCATTTCCAAGTGGGGCACAAAGTCCCCGGTTTGGAACAGCCGCGTGTAGGCTTCCATCGGCAGCAAATCGAAACGCGGCAACGGGTAGTCCATGATCGGCGGATTGCGAACTATGTCGACTACGTGGACCGTCGTTTCTGGTGGCCGTTCGAAGGACGCTAAAGTGTTGCCGTCACCGTTGCAATGCTTCCTTACTGGGCCGCGTCGGCCGTTCATTGTGGTGATCAACTCGGTAGAGGTATCTGGTTGCCGTTTGCCAAGCAGGAGAGCGAATAAGTCTCGGACGCGCCCCGTGCCTTCGCCTCGAATGATCCAGGTCCCATCAGGCCCCCAGTCGGCGATTGCTTGTGCAAGGTGCGTGGCCGCCATGCCACCAACCACGATCTTCATGTTGGGATGCTTGGGCAGAACCTCGATGATGGCGTCAAATGTGAGCTTAACGATGGGGAGATGAGGTGCGGCGTGGGCATGTACCACCACAATGGCTGGCCTGAAGCGAAAGATGCGATCGACTACCAGTTGCTGCATCACAGGCGCAAGCGTGAAGCATCCTCGGGGCGCACTGGTACGAGCATCACTGACCGCGTTTTTCGTGCATTCAGGGTTGTCGTGGAATTCGGCGGTCACATCAAGGATCTGGATGTCGTACTCGTCGCCCAACTCAGCCGCGAGCACGATCGCATGCCTGGGCAAGTGAATGAGGTACTCGAATTCATCAGCATGAGTTCGGACTGGCGGCACAACGAATAGGACCTTGGGTAATTGAGACATCTACGTTTCCATGAAGCTCTCATGCTGACGGTGCGGGTCTTCGGCGCAGAAAAAAACACCAACTGGAGATACGAACCCCACGCTGATGTCTCGGCGTCAGACTACAGAGGTGGCGATCATACCCCCTGGCGATACCGGCCCTTCCTTTGAATCCCTCGCCGAATCGTCCACGCCCCGCCAGTGGCGGGCACGAGCAATGCCTCGTCGTTGGTGCATGGGTTTTCGACATGCCCACATTCGGCGCTGTCTTTCGGCGCCTGCTCGGAGTTGCCAGCTTTCATGATATTTGTCGGAGCTTTCAAAGTCGTGAACCTATCGCGAGTAAAGTCGGTGCCCTCAAAGCTAGACGACCGGTCCTCCAGCCTCGTTCGACGGAACTAACATTGCGTGTGGGCCAACTGGCACCCCCCCGTCCTTTCGCTGATAACAGGGCGAGAACGCGAAAACCATTGTACAGGTTTTCTGCCAACGCAGTGACACGAACTACCCAGATGCAAAATCCGTTCCAAAAAAACATACGCCCCCGCTGCCCCGAGAGGAAAACCTGCTCGATACCTGTAAGTCCTGTTCTTGCAAGAACTTGCGCCTCTCATCAGCCCACTGACGATCTACGGGACAATCCGGACCGCGAACTGGCTACTACCGCCCCGTGACAAAGATGTCACGACTCCGCGACGCGACGCGCCCCGGCGACCCACGGCAAGGTCTAGTTTTCATGAGGTGCTGATCTCCTCAAGGAGTCGCCTGCTAATCTCAATATGCTGCTCTAGCGATTCCATCGATATCCACTCATCGTCGGCGTGGATGCCTCCCCCCACCGGTCCATAGATTACCACCGGAATACCGTATTCCGCGAGAAACCGGCCATCGGAGGTGCCGTGTTCCCGGCCGATCGGAATGAGTTGGCTAGTCACATCGTCAGCGATTCGTTTGATTGCCTCGACTGTTGGCGAATCCGGTGCGGTTTTTACTGGGGCACCATAGCGGTGAATGTCTAGCGAGCACCCTTCTGGCAGTTCCCTTTTCACGATATTGACCGCATCGGTGAACGTGTAGTCCGGAGGAAAGCGGATATCGAGCCCGCAACGTGAAATACGGGAGATTTGGCTGTCAACTCGCTCATCATCCCCATAGAAACGCGTGACCTCGACCGTAATCCGCCAGTCGTCCTCCCCTCCTGATGGGAACGCTCGGTGCAATCGCTGAAGTGCGTCGATCAGGGTGCGATTCGGATTCTCGGCGTCCCACGGAGAAGCCCCATGCCCACCCTTACCCCTTGCGCTGAGTTGGGCCCAGATCATGCCCTTCTGCTGAACAACAATCTGATCCTTGCTGCCGTTGTCCGGGGTGAGCGCAACCGGGCCGCCGATTATGGTGTTCTTGAGGAGGGTTTCCACAGTCGATCCCGCGATCTCTTCATCGCTGGTCACTAGAACATTCGCGGGAGGAATCTTCCCGGCACGGCAGGCTTCGCGGTAGGCAAGGAAGAATGCCAGAGTCCCACCCTTCATATCTTTGACACCGCGACCGAAAGCCCTGCCGTCCGAGAGCCTTAGTGAGAACAACTCCTTCCTACCCGGCACGACATCGATATGGGCCAACCAAAGCAAACGCGCGGCCGAGTGCTTCAGGTAGAGGTAAGGGAAGCCTTCAACTTGCCCGCTCTTTCGCTCAAGCCCCTTGGTGTCGGCCAGGAACTCACTTTCCACCCATTCCAAGCACTCCGCTATGCTTTCAGGCTTCTCTGCCGTCGTTTCGTACGCCACGAATCGCTCAAGATACGGGATAGTTTCGTCGAGCATCCGAACATTTCCTTTTCTTGATCTGACGCGCCGGATTTGCCAGTAGTGCGAGGTTTATCAGTTTGTGCAAATATGATGCCGAATAGCCGACCCTCGCAATTGAGAAGTTTTCCAGTGAATTCGTCACAGCCACATCCTAGAAGTAACGGGCTTGTCACGAAAGCGCGGCAGTCTGTGGCGGCCCGCAGCGTACAATCGCGCTGCTGGCACAGCGAGGGCCTTCCAGCGGTATTCTTCTACTGTCCTCAAAGGCTGGCAGAATTGAAGATGGGCTGTTCGCTCTCGCTTCGTTGAATGACATGAGAGCGGCGTGCAATACATGCAACTCCTCAGCGCTCCACGGTCGTGTTGGCATGGACAGCCTGATGATGCCCCGTTCGTAAGCAGAAAGAGTGACACCCCGATCACGAAACTGCGAACGTATCCGATCCGGCTCCAATCCTCGCACACTAGGATCTTGGTGTTGCATCAGCACAACACCTGATCGGAATTCAGGGCCGGGAAACAGAGTTCGCCAACTCGTATCGGCCGATAGCACATCAAGCTGCCGCCCATTCTCAAACTGGTATTCAAGTCTCCTAGAGGCATATACTTGCACGTTCAATTGTCCTGCCACGGCTGCCGCACAGGCAAAGAGGGGCAGCAAATTGGCGGTCTCGGTGAAGGGGTCGAAGTCATCGCTGTCCAATTGCCGCGTAAATCGCAGCAACGGATCGTCGACACGCCTCCGCTCAAGCATTTCCTCGCAAACGTCCTTCATGAAGCCCTGCGTCTCGTGCCGGCAGCAGAATCCCAGTCGCATCGGCAAGTATGCCTGCATCCACTTATGGCAACCGGTCACATACAAATCGGCCCCAGCCGCGGCCAGATCCGTTGGTATATGGCAGAACTCCTGCGCACCGTCCACGACAACAAAGTTCACCAGATGAGCATTCCGTAGCGTCTGGATTATCTCCCTGTACGGGAATCGAACTCCAAGATTCGTGACGGCCGGAAGAAACAGGCCATCACATCCCTGCTCCGCGTAGTAGATGATGATCTGTTCCATGAGTTGTTCTTTAGTCACCCCGAACTCAAGCACTTGGTCACGAATTGCCAATTCAGAGACTCTTCGGCCAGACGCGACAGCTTCGTTTCGCAAGCTGTTCTGGTAATCTGGCCACGCAATATCCAGTGTAAGAACGTTCTTGCAGCGTTCAAACAACGCCTTTAGTGCGATGCGGAGTAACTGTGCGGACGAGGACGTAAACAGTATGTCGGACCCAGCCGGTGCGCCGCTGAGTCGGCGGAGCGAGCCCTTCAATCCTCGGATCCCCAACCAGTCGCGTAATCCAGGATAGTGGTTGCGCAACTCCACGTTTGAACCGCGCATCCCCCGACGGAGGAAATCGTCAAAATAGACTGACGACCCTTCTTCGGTGTGAAAGCGTACGAAGTCCGTAACCGCGAGTTGCGCGCGGTTGCAGCAACGTCCCATCCTGGCTGTGTCTAGGTATATCGTCATTGAATGTTCTTCTTCAGAGTTAGGCGGCTCTGTTTCGCGTATGATGTCTTCCAAGCCGCATAGCAAGTCTGGTGCCGAGTGTGAGTATTTTCCTGGACGAAGTCGCGCTGAGCATTTTGCGAAGGATCGCTTGCGTTTCCTCGAACTCGGAATGCTGCATCTGTTGCGGTGCTCTTTGACGGTTTCGCGAGCTACCGAAATCCCGAATCCACCTTTCAACTCCACGCGAATCTGCTCGTCCGTGAGCGGAGCGTCCGGCAGTTCGCGTGCAATCACCGTGGCCACGAACACTCGGAATTGGGCCTGCGTGATCCCTGATCCTGGAGCGATCTCCTTTGTGATGAAGTCCCTTGCAAGAAACAGGCCATGCGGTGTCTCGATTCGCTTCGGCGGTCCATTAGGCCCACCATTCAAGACACGACTGACTACGGAATCGTCTCTGCCAATCTTGTCTGCAAGCGTCTTCTGCAAAAGTGGCCTCAGGCACTGCTTGCCAAAGCGAATGAAATCGCCTTGAAACTCGATCAGGGCAAGGGCAATCGACTCAAGTATCTCGTAGCGACCCTCAAGAGCCGATACAAGCTGTTGAGCCCTGTTGAACCTTTCGGTGCGATTCCGGGGCAGTCTCACGGACTGATAGACTTCGGGAACGTGTACGTGTGGACCGTGACCTATGTTGATTTCGTAGGTGATCTCGCCCTGGGATGCTACGGAAAAGACGATGTCTGGCACGATCGGTTCGCAACGGTCCGCATAACGATCAAAGGGATTGAACCGGAGAACCCTGCGCAACTCTTCGAGCGATTCGACAACGACGTCAATACTCACTCCCAACCGTCTTGCCAGTTCGTCGAAGTCGTGGTGTTTCAAGAGGCTCATGTGCGGGATAAACGACCGCAATTCAGGGACTCGTCGGAGGGGCGGATCGAATTGGCCTGAGAAGGCGGGGTCTGTAGTGGCACGATGCAGAATGAGGTGTAGTCGCTCTGTCTCGTCACGGGCGCCCACTCCTGGCGGATCGAACTGCTGGATCTGACGGAGCGTCACCTCGCCATCAGCCGGTGTACAACTGCCTCCGAGTTCTTCAAACGAGCATACTACGGTGCTTATTGGTGCGGTCAAAGAACCGAATCGACCGATGAAATGCTCAATCAAGAACTCGCCGAACTCAAAGTTCAAGTCACCACCATCCAGTCGAGCATCACGAAGCTGCGACAGCAGTAGTTCTGTCAAGCCCGGATGCCCAATATCGTTTTCGGATTGTCCTGGCAATGGTCGCGATCGCAGTCTAATTCCGTCGATTGCCTGATTCTGCAACATCGAGTAATGCTGTTCAGTGAGGTCAACTCGCGGCGCGCGGGAGACGGATGCATATCCTTCGCGCTTTCTCCACTGGGAACTGCTCGTCACACTCGCTCTGGTGGTCTCTCTCGCCTCCAGGAAATCGTTCCTATCCATCTCGCTGTGGAGTTTGGACGCGAACTCTTCGTTATCCGGTTCGAGCCACTCGGAATGCTCGATCGTGACGAATTGCCTGAAAGCCAGACGTTGGGCCTGTCTCTGCGTTTGGATGCGTGCCGGACGAAGAGATAGGGCTGGCATCGTTTGGCCTCCCGCTTCAGGTTTCAACGCAAGTCATGGTTGTCGTTCTTGCATACACAAAAAGCGTGCCAAAGAATCAGCGGGGGAGCAGAAGTCCTGTCAACTGTGTGATTGTCGCACCGTGGACGCAGTACCATGACGAATGTGGCCAGCGAGAAATCCTCGTCGTGGGCGTCACGGCACAGACTACTCGCACGACGCGACCAGCCGACGAGCAACATCTCCGTCGCAGATTCGTGACGAGAACAAGTGCCGTCCGGCACCTTGCGTTGCTTCTCCCAGGTGGCGGAGTTGACCGTACCCCCTCTGGTGGCGGTCTATTCGCCCGCCCGGCAAACACAGCGGCCAGGAGCGACAAGAAACGGCAGCGTGGCGGAGTACGCTCCGCAAGGGCGAATGACGAATCTGGCGGGGAGCAATCAGAGCAATGCGATATGCGGGGAACGAACTGGCGCTACGTCGTCATGAAGCCGACCATTGCGACGAACAAGATTACAAGGGCCGTTATCGAGAAAACCGCTGACCACACTGCCGGGTGTTTTCCGGTCAGGTGCCCCATGGCCTCGGCGTCGGAACCGATGTTGGTTGCGGTTGCGGATGCTAAGTGCAGCGTCCATAGGGCGAAGAGGCCGTCGCAAATCAGGAGGACGCCGTTCAGGTTCAGGAGGAATCGAACGGCCAGGGAACCAGGTGCGAGTTGCGTGGCGAGGCCGAGCGTTGCAACGATGACCATGCCGACCGCGGCTGTGTGCCAATCGCCTGCCTTGAGGATCGAAAAGGCGTAGAGCAGAGCCAGGAAGTACAGCGTTACGACCATCGCATCGCTTTGGGCGGATTTGGCAAGGTAGATGACGCCGAACAGGATCGTGCCGATGTATCCTGCAGAGATGACGAACTTCGGCTTGCCGCCCGACGTGTGGGCAACGCCGCCGCCGTTAGGGCGGACGTGAAATCGGTGGAAACGACCGCCGGTAAGGAGGCTCATCAGGCCGTGGGAGATTTCGTGATGGTAGGTTCCGGTCTTTCGGACGTGCCGGTGCAGCCAGGACGGCAGCAACGCCAGTAGAAGAAGGCTGGCAAGCGTCAGTCTGACGAATTCGCGTGCCTCGCCGGCGTAGCAGAGGGCTGGAACGGCCAAAACGGCGATGATGATCGTCGAAAGTCTCATGGTAGTGTCCTTTCCTGTGTCAATTGCCCATCGTTGCCGCTCGATCAATGGATTGTTTCCAGGCATCGAAGAAAGCTCTCCGATGTCAGGGGATGCGGAATTCCCGTGTTTACGGATTTGATGAAGGCCTCGTCAGCCGCCATGCTGATGAGTTCTTTGATTTCCGCACCGGTCAGGCCATCGGTGCGGACGGCGAGTTGGTCGACGTTGACGTCGTCGGCCAGCGGCTTGTCTGCCAAGAGAGTTTGAAACAACTGGCGACGGGCGGCGGTGTTGGGCGGACCGACGTGAATCTTCGTGTCAAACCTGCCCGGGCGTAGCATGGCCGGATCAATCAAGCTTGGTTCGTTCGTGGCGCCGATGAGAAAAAGGACGTGGCCCTCGGGCCTCTTCTCCAATCCGTCCACTTCTCCGAGAATCTGGCTGATAACCCGTTGCATGATTGTCGAGCCGTTTCGTTTGCGGGAGGGAACGAGCGATTCGATTTCGTCCAGAAACAGGACAGCCCGAGGTTGCTGGCGGAGCATTTCAAACAACCGGGCAATGTTCTTTTCGGCCTCGCCCACTTGACCGGACATGATATCGGAAGGGCGAATGTGATAGAAGGTCGCGTCAAGCTGTGCCGCGACGGCCTGGGCGAGCATTGTCTTGCCGGTTCCGGGAGGCCCGTACAATAGCAATCCGCCACCCTGCCGAATGCCGTAACGTTTGGCTTCTTCGGGATGACGAAGCGGAAGGATCATCCGGAGTTCGATGTCCCGTTTGGCATCTTCCAACCCAACGATGTCGTCGAATCGCACGTTCGGCCGTTCGTGCTGGAGCGGCTGGAACTCGTCGCCGGCATTCGTGATGCCATTGCTTGCTGAAGTTGCGAGTTGCCGAGTAGAACGCGATTCCTGGGAGCGACTAGATCGCCAACTCCTCACGCCGTCGACGGCCCAACCGACAGCGAGGGTGATCGCCGATAGGATGTGCTCTCCGATCGAGAAAGCCACGCCGCACACGAAATCCGCAACCGCTCGGCCCCGACGCGACCATTTGCGGAGGGGGTAGGCCGTTCGCTTGTGCTGTCTTCGGTTTGTTGTTGTGGCAACCATTTCACAATCCGCCTTGCTTGTTGTCATACAAAACGGGCACGCTGAAGGATGTCTTCCGCTTCGCGATCGAACTCGCATCCCGTGCCCGACCGGTCGTTATCAAGCTGCCCTTGCCCGTTCGCGCGGGAGGGCAACGTCGCATACTCCACCTGGCGTTTTCGTTGCTAGTTTACGGGAAAGGAAGCGGCGCCAAGTATGGCCTCGCTTTGGGCGACTTTGTTGCGAAGCGCCGACCAAATCGCGAGGACTTGCCCCAGAAGACCGTATCCAAGAGCCAGTGCCGCGCACGCCGTTGCGATCCGAGGCCCACTGTTCGCGAACATGCCGATCTGTACGGCATTGCGCGAAAGCTGGAATGCATTGCATACCACGTCGCCGTAGAACGGTCCCAAGGCAACGACTACCAGGAAGCCCAGCAGCAGCGATGCGACACCAACAACCAGTCCTTCCACGGCAAAGAACTTCACGGTATCGACACGACTGATACCGAGCGACTGTAGGGAATCGACTTCTTTCTTCTTTATTGAGTAGCTCATGTAGGCATTGCCAACCACCACGATCCCACACAGCAATAACGAACTACCGCAAAGCAACAACGTAAGATTTCGGAGCGACGCGGCAAGTTGTTCGAGTTGCTGCATCTCCTGAATCTTGTGCGTAACAAGATATCCCTCATACTCGAACCGTTTGGCGAGTGTTTCGACATCGTTTGGGGAGACAACGAACAGCTTTGCCCGCGCGGCACCCCAACGCGTTTCCAAGTCGAGCGGCGTCTGAAACTCTCCGTCGATGAATTCTACGTCCCGACGTTGCCAGGACCAGACATTCTGGACGGTCGCAAGCGGTATCGCGGTCGTGTCCGCGACCCCGACGACGCGCATGGCAAGGGAGACCTGTTCGTCGCGGCCGAATGCGTCGGTGCGTTCAAAAGACAACGGTACAGCCGCACCAACGACGGCTCGCTCTGTATAGCCCAAGCAGGCGAGTTGGTCTCGCCCGAGAACCATCTCGTTCGGCTTGTTTCCAAGTCGCTGCTCTAGGGCGAATCGATCGGAATCGCCAGTTGCAGCGCCCGTCACCACGAGTTGGACCGAGCCGACTGTCGCCGTCACGGTTGCGTTGCCGCGAGCGAACAAGAACGTCGGACGAGACATTCTCAGAGCGGTAATCTGTTTCTTGGCAATCTTCCCGCTCGTCGACTCTGCACGATAGACATCCACTTCCTGCACCACTGCTGTCGAGACAGGAGACAACGTGCATCTGTGCTGTAAACGTCTCCATGTCTGCTGGTCGTGAAGCGATACTTGCCAGCGGGGAACGGGGAGGTAATCGGACAAGTTGCGACGGGCTACTGTTGCGAGAAAGTCGCGATCGGAAACGAGGCAAACACCAGACGAAACGTACTTCGACGTCTCTATTTCTCTCGGGATATCACTTCTCCGAACGCAGATTCGGCGATCCTCGCCGTCAACCGTGGCGACGAGAAACTGCTTGGTGTCTTTGCATTGAGAAACCTGCTTTTCGAGTTCGTCACGCAGTTTGAAACGAACCAGCAGATGGATGGGCGCATCGAACTTCATGTTGCTCACCGTGGCGCCGACATCGAGTAATGGACGAATGGCGTCTCGCAACAATACCCAGTCGCCGCTGAGAACATACCGCAATCGGCGCGTTGGAGGCGGGGCAACGTCTGCGACTTTTCTTTCCTGCGGACCACGTGAATCGGCGTCAACAACAGCGCCAACAATGGCGTCGGAACGATCGCTTGTACGACTGTCCGGTCCGGATGTCACCTCATGCAGTTCGTCGGACGCCTCGACGGGCGGTGATGCATCGGGCCCGCTGACAGAGACGACTCGAACCTCTCGTGGCAGTCGCTCCAAGATCGCCAACTCCTCGTTTGCGGGAAGGGAGTGGGGAAACACACAATCTAATGTCACGACCGGAAGGTCTCGAAGAGTCGCAAAATACGTGCGGAGCATTTCGTATGTGCCGGGATTCGACGTTGTCACCCATTGTGCGCCCTTCGAATACTCGCCAAGTTCGACGTTCGTCATCGCCAAGTCAAGTGGAGTCGTAAACTGCACGTGTTCGGCGTCGCCAATGATGTCGTCGCCGAACAAGTCCGTCAATCCTTCGGCATGGTTGTTTCTTGGGGCTCTCTCCCAACGCGGATCACGATCGGACATGGCGACGAAACGTGTCTTACCTTGCACTTTCACGTGAACCGGCATGAGTCGAAATTGGGCGATGTCCTCAGCCGAGGGCGTTTCCACGCAAAACCAACAATGTTCTCCGAAACGTGGTACGCTCAGCGAGTTGTTCCGGATCAAGGTAAGTCCCATGCGCTGTGCAACCTTTGTTGCGTCTGCCGCATATCGTCGTTCGGAGTAGACAATCGCCGACTCGTACTCATCGGCAGCATCGTGATTTTCCTCTCCGATGTGTTTGGTGACATGATCCGCCCACAAATCGAGCGTCTTGGCCACCTCTGGCCCGACATAAGCGTGATCTTTTCCGCGAACGACGCCGACCACACGAAGAACCTGTTCGTGCGACTGCATCTTGCCGTCCGTCGTTCGTTCGAGGCGAATCGTGACCTCTTCGTCGGTGTCGGAAATACCGAGTGAATTGGCAAGTGACGAAGCGAGCACGATTTCATCATCGGAACGGTTCGACAAAGCCCTGCCGAAGACAATGCGATTCTGGGAAAACGTCGGATCAGAGGGACCGGCGGATTCCAAAATGGCGAGGGCGCTCTTTCCCGTCTTTCCTCGGCGCATTGTCGCCTGGACCTCGTAGAGCACTGTCGCTGAGGCGACTTCGGGAATCGCATTGAGTTCTGAGATTGCCTCTTCGTCGAAGCCTCTGGTTCCCTGCTCGCTGCTCCGAGTCAAGACCACTTGCCGCAATTGAACCGGATCGAGTTGCTCTTGCGCGTGTTCGTAGATCGAAAACGAAAGTTGCACGTTCGCAAACACGGTGGCGATACAGACGGCAACGCCGCAAAGCGCCAAGACCGTCATCCCCTTACGATACCACAACGAACGAAGAACGTCGGCGGTGGCGTGCTGCAATGGATATCGAAGTCGGTACATGATTTGTTCCTTTCTTTGATTGCCGTTACGAAAAACAGTGGACGTCAGCGGTACAGCCCCGACAAATGATTGGAGGTGGCATGCGGCGTTTCAACGGTGTACGGCGTTCCGGCGACGTGCGTGAGATCGTCGGCACGCAGATGCTGCCGGTCGTCACGAGCAGGAGCGGCCATTTCGAGGAGATCGCGATAATCGTCGAATGTGCTGAACCGTTCCGGGTGACGCCTTGCGCCATCGGTGATGTCGTGCAGCCTGCCGTGGTAGAGCACCAACAGTCGATCGACGAACGGTAGCACCCATGTGGGTTGGTGTGTAATCAGGACGACCGTTTGCTCAAGTTCGCCGAGCAATTCCAGAATGGGGCGGGCAGTCGGGGCGTCCAGTGCAGCGGTCGGCTCGTCGGCCAGTATGATTCGGCCATCCATCGCCAAGGCGCGGGCAATCACGGCCCGTTGCCGCTCTCCGCCCGAAACGTTGTCCGGTCGTGCCTGGAGCAAATCGCCAAGCCCAACACGTTTGAGCAGGTCCGTGGCGACTCGACGGGCCTGGCGACCGCTATTCCCCTGCAACAGAAGCGGCTTCATGACGTTTTGCAGGATCGACAGGTACGGCAGCAATGTAGCCGCATCTTGGTCGACCACCGGGATATGCGTCCAAAGCGTTCGGAGGTGCCGGCCACCATATCTGAGCGGACTGCCGAAGACGCGAACGGAACCGAAGCAGGGAATCAGTAGGGCGCGAATGAGCCGAAAAATGGTCGTCTTGCCCTCCCCCGTTGGACCGGCAATGGCGACCTTTTCGCCCGGATCGACGCGCCAATCGAGATTCTGCAGAACAGGGCCGGAGTCATGAAATGACACGGCAACCTTCCGAAATTCAATTACTGGATTTGATTTGTGCATGGGATTTCTCGTGATTGTCGTTGGGTGGTTGTTGTTCCGTGGCCGACGTGAAATGTGCGTTAACAAGGGGGTCTTTCGTTTCGCTTTCGGTTGAGATGGGCAATGACAAGGCAATTCCCTCGGTGAAAAAGCCGCGAGTCACGGAAGACAACTTTCCGGCAACCAGCCGGTGACCCGCCCGTCCGGCAACCGAGACCAGCGACGGTTATCGCGAATCGCATCGCCCATCCAGCTAATGAACAGGGCGAGGCGATCTCGTAGACCTCGACGCTTGGCTTCGGAAAGGCCCTGCAGGTCGTTGACCGAATACGCGAGAATACTCGTGCCCCGGCAAGGCAGGCAGTTCTGAACTACCACTTCTTCGATAGTGTCGGTGTCGTCGCCGAACCGTCCGTCACCACTGATGTCGAGGACCTTCAAAGCAAAAGTCGTACCGGTTGTCGCGTTGAACATTTCTCGTATCAGTTCGTGGACCTTTTCAGCTTCCACCTTGAAGGAAAACACTTCTAGCTGGCCGACACGCAAGTCACCGACAAACGGAGTGATCCAACCCGTCAACGCAACGGCCTTGCCGGCAGCCAGACGTTCGGTGTCGATACCCTTGACCGTGCGAAGGATCTGGACAACGTGCGTGATATACTCGGGGCTTTTGCCGGTCGCGGCGGCGATTTCACCATGAGATTGGCCGCGAACAATCCCCTCGAACACCTTGACGGTGTCGATTACATTGCCACCTTCTTGACGCAGCAGGTCACCAATCTCTCTTTCCAGGGAAGCGATGTTACGGATCGAGAGCAGTTGCCCACCGGTTGCAACCGCAACCTTGCGAAACTGTTCGTCTCGTTTCGACGAAGTGCCGCCGACCGACAAAGCGTAGATGCGAATGTGATGTGCTCGTGCGTAGGTGGCGATAGAAGCATGTCCCAGCCCGCGCGGGTTGCTTTTCGATTTGCCGTCGTGAAAGGGGGCGTCCCCCACCAGTAGCAGAACTCGCTGGCTCCGGGGCCGACATGCGGTCTTCTCCAGCGATTGCATGAGCGCTTCCCATCCGGCTTCAGGAGCGTCTCCGCCACCGTCGGCGTCCACCCTGCTGATCCGTTGGCAGAAAGCTGCAACCGACTCCAAGGAGTGCTGGCGAACCATGTCATCGCCGTCTTTGGCGTCCCGATAGGTGGTCAAGCCGACACGCAGGTCCGGCTGGCAATCCATTTTGGATAAGGCAGATGCGAATGAAGCGATCGCCTTTTTCGTCCCTGCAATCGCACTCGACATGGAACCGGTATTGTCAAGGCATACGGTCAAATCCAGTTGATGCAGTTCACGGGCAAACCGACGAGTTTCTTCGATCGAATACGACTCGACGTCCTTTTTCGGGGCGTCTCCCGACCTGCCCAGCATTGCAACGCGGTAGAGTTGAATCCGGTCTCCATCCACCTCGACGGTCTCCTTCTCCAGGATGGGCCATGGGTGGACCGGTAACGCCCCGGATTTCGGCATCTCAGCCAAGTCAATGAAGGCGATCGGCGATACGTCTTCGCCCTTGAGGGCACGCTCCGCGTCGGTCGAATCCTCGTAGATTGGCAAGCGTGACAACGGAGAGTCGGATAGAAGCATCGGTCGATAGCCGACCCGATGCGACCACACGTAGAGGTGATCGCCCAGAACCCAGCCGACCGACGATTCGGCATCCGGGCCGTGAGCGACTTTCACCCATGCCGTTTTTCCGGTGCCGATGATGTCGTGAACGTACAAGAGATCGAAAACTCGAAGTGAGTTGCCGTTCGGTGCGCCGTCGGGGGCGTCGAGCGGTTTCGTGGCCCGTCGAATGACGACCTTCAAACGCACACCGTTGGCCGTGAACCGGCTGGCTCCCGGGCCAACGCAGACCGTCGTGTCGTTGATGTTGAACGATGTCGGCGTCGTCACCGGTTTCATGGTGGTGTGCTGTTGCTTCGCGGCACCGGTAGTTGACGGTCCAGTAAGCGAGGACCTGCACGCCGAAAGCAAAGCGATCGCCGGGATCAGCAAAAGCGAGGCGATCACCGGGACCAGCACAAGGAATCGATTGGTTGGGGTCTTCATGATTTCGGCATCCGTACTTGAGTAAGGCGGAGTTGGCCGGCGTGAGGTACGCCACCAACAAGTGCGACGTACCCACGCCAGCCGAAACGGGGAAGTGACAGTCACATCACACCGCGGGGGAGCTATCCCGCCCCATGGGCGAGAATCTCATCGATCCGAGTCACCTGGCTTTTCACCCGCGACTCGCTCTTGGTAATCTCGCCCTCGCTCGACTCGATCAGGAGCGGCTTCAACGATGTTTCCGCGGGGGCAGCACCGTCGAGTTCCATCGAGGCCGTCTGGATGGCGGTCTTCGCTTCTTCGTACAGCGTGCTGTAGGCATCGAATCCCGCCTCGATTCCGTCGAGGGTTTCGAGCCGTTGCCTATACAGGGAGTGCTTGGTCCGCAAAACGTCCATCTGCACCTTGAGGGCTTGCAGGTGGGCGGGGGCGGTCCGAAGCTGTTCCATCTGTTTTGCGTACATGTCGGAGAATCGACCACGCTCTGCAGAAATGATCGCCAAACACTCACGCGCCGCCGTAAGTTCCACCGCACGCAGTTCGATTCGCGAGGTCACCTCGGCGGCGGAAAGCGGACGTTCCGTCAAGCCTTCTTGAATCGGCTTGCCTTCGTGAAGGCGTTTCTTCATGTACTGCAGTTCGCCTTCGATGGCCTCAACGCGCCGATGGCTTTCTTGCTCCGAACGGTCCAGTTTCTGCAGGTGAAGATTCACTCGCAACATCGCCTTGCGAAGGGAGGTAACGAAGTTGCGAAACGCTTGAACCCGGCGGTCCGCCGTTCCGAGTTCCGTCTTCGCTTCACCGATCACCGAAATGATTGCCTCGCGAACTTGCTCCTTCGTCCAGTTGCCGGGCGTCGGCCCAATCGGACCGCCGGACACGGGGTCAACCATCGCCCAACGCCAAATGCCGCAGCCGATCGCGATGACAACCACCAGACAGATTAGCCACTTGAGAGGGGAAAAAATGGACATCCGTACGTCCTCCAAAAAGGGGAAAAGGGGGGAAACGACAAAACCGAAGCACTGACTGTTCCTAACGCAATGATCGTGCCAATCGTTTCGTTTGTTCCGGCCGTCAACGGTCGAGGCGTCCGAAACCTCGTTTACGTGAACGCCGAAACTGCCGCCAAAGCGCTTTGGTGCAGGATAAATGCACAAACGAACGCACGCTGCGACCACGCAGTTGGACATATTGTGGTCGAGTTGTGAGATGACAATTCAGGCAAGAGCATGAGGTGGCGTTACGTCTTCGCTGTGCGGAGTAACACGCTTGTCACACGTTTGTCATGTCAACGGCACTCTCGCAGAACAAGGCCGTTCTGGGCGGCCTAGAGATGAGGATTTCGGCAAGTTGGAGGACATTCTGCCGCAACCGCTAGGCGGCTGGGCGTGTCGATGCCGGGCAGGCGCTCGTCGAAGGTGTTCGCCTTGCCGCCGACCGGCTCGCCGGGGTTCTTGTCGCCTTGGTCGGACGGCTTGGGGTTGCCCCGGTCGGAGTTGGAGCACCGGGCGGCCTCGAAGCCGAACAGGGCGGGGTTGTCGTCGTACTCGACCCAGACGCCGCGACGCAGGTCGTAGCGGGTCGGCAAGAGCCCGCCACCCTCTTGAGCACCTGACTCGCTCCCGTTGCGGTACTGTCGAATGGTCCTTTGACGATGAAGAACAATGTAGTCGTGCGTCCGAGGCAGAATGTCCATGCTCCCAGCCGCAACGGCCCGGCTGATGGCGCACGATTTCCATCAACCTGACCTGCTCATCGTCAGTCGCGTTGGTGTTGGCGCGTGACGATTGGACAGGGTATGAGTCTGCTCCAAATGATGCTCGGGGATCGATCGGTAGCCGTTGTCGCAGGGTTGCAACGCGACGCGCGTCTCTCCAGCGACGCACAGCGGATTGCTCAGTTCGCCTCCGAGACGGGGCTGTCGCGAGCAACCTATTACCGAATCAAGGCGAACCTTCCGGTTCCTGCGGCTGCGCCCAGGAAAAGGTAACTGCGATGGCCCTGCATCGGCGGGCTCTTGGGCGGAACTGGGTTTAGCTCAGCGGGCAGCCAGCGGCGTCGAAGGAGGTGGTGTATTTGGGTTTGAAGGCGCGGATGCTACCGCCGAGTGGGGTTTCGATGCACTCGGTGCCGCCGCCGGGGATCGGGTAGCAGGTCTTGTAGACGGTAATGCGGGGATAGACGGTCGGGTAGTCGGTGAGCCAGGGCTGGCCAACGATGGCGCAGTCTGCTTCGAGCATTTCTGCCAGGGCATCGAAGAACCGTTGTCACTGTTCTGTAGGCACCCTTCACCGGAAGGTGGATGGGCAATTGCCATACTGGTGTCGTCCATCAACTCGTTCGCTCTTTTCCATGAAGTTGCTTATCGGCTGTGCGCCTATTCGATGCCCAGCTTGAAAACCAAGTCTTCTTGAAATGCCCGGGGCGGCTGTGAGTTCAGCCCATCTTCTTCGTTCGGGATGATCCTGGCCACTTCCTCCTGTCCCATCACGATTCGGAACCAGCTCTCACGGTCCGTCATCACTCGGTACTGACGTTCGTCAGCGGTGCCTGCGAGATAGGGCAAGTATACCGGAATTGGATGCCGGCTTTCGGGCATGGGGGTGTTGACTGGGTAAGGCATTCAGATTCTGTGCGGTGCGCGCATGCCCTGGCGGGTTTTGCCTGCTTCGCTTCTCAACTTGCACTGCCTCGATCAGGAGGGCATCTGCCGGCGTCGAGGTCTCAGCGGAGCGTCGGCCACCTGGGCCAACAGTCCGGCGAGGTTAGTTGGAGAAACGCTCAGAGAAACAACTTCTTCAGTTTCGCCCTGTCATTTTTCAGTTCCTCCGACATGCCGTCAAAGGCCAGCCTTCCCAGTTTCAGCGAATAGACCCTGCTGCAGACTCTGAGGACTTCACCATACTCCCGGAGGATGCGATCTCCAACTTCCTGGAGCATTCTGTCCACGTCAAACAAGCCTCCCAAGTCGTCCCGCAACTGCTCTATGGTGTGTAGGATTCGCCATCGGACCTCTTCGGGAAGATCGTACCGATACTGATCGGGCGGTGGTGTGTGGCGTTTTGAGAACAGTTTCGCCATGTTGTCGCCTACATGTAATACTTGTACTTTGGCTGCGGCGTCCTTCCCTCTGGAACCTCCCGGAGGATATCTCCGACCAAGCGGGAGAAGCGGAGAGTAATCGGCATGAGGCCAAACATGTTGGCCGAGTTCCAGTTCATCTTCGTAAGTGTCAAGACCTCTTGAAGAAGCTGGGCCCTTGATGTGTCTCCGATATGATCCGCAACTTGGATAGGTGAGGGAACGTGTCCGTGGGGATAGCCGCCCTGGGAATGCAGGTAGCCGCTGGTGTAACAGAAAGAAACGTCGCCCACGGAGAAGACGGTGCCACGAAGAGGCGGATACTGCCCCATCCGAAGCAGACGCACTTCACTCGTCGGGCAGAGCGACACGAGGTCGTAGGGAATGTTGACCTCGGTCAAGACGTCCTCGAAACCTGCCTGCTCTTCTGGCTCGAAACGTGATGTCTTGTGCAGCACGATCCTACGTGGAAGATTACCCTTGTTTTCGAGTCGATAACGTTCGAGCACCATCTCAATCAGTTGACCCGCAAGGGCGGCGGGTAGGTGCGGCGATTTTCCCTCCAGATCCTCATTCCAAGCGAACTTGTGGCCCCGCAGCACGAGACCCTCGCCGTTTTCATCAAACGCTTGCACCACGCTCGTGCGAAGATCAGACGAGTCACCGAGCGGTCGGTAGAAACTAATGCCGACAAAGCAACTTCCTCCAGGCAAGGCAGTCGGGCCCCACGGCAGTCCGTCCACCTTGAAATACATTCCAGTGAAAAGATTCCAGGCAATCTTGGCTCGGTGGTCGAGCTTGCGGGCCGTATCCACGAGTCCTGTTGTCGGTTCCAGCAGGATTTGCGTCGGCTTCTGGAATTGCATCGCCATCGACTTGAATGCCCGTCGCAAGTCCCGGTGGACCTTCCCTTTCCCCCTCTCCGTGTAGTCTACAACCCGACACTTCCGGTACAGTTCCTCCGTAAGAACCAGGACGATGTAGTCGAGAGGGTGATCTCGCTGGGTCAGCACATCCAGCTTCCGATCCAGCAAGAGGAGGAAGCTCTCAAATCGATCCCGCCGCCTTTTCGTTTCAAGGATCTCCCGCTCTTCCTGGCGTGAGATCGTTTCGACCAGGCCATCCGGCATCAACAGTTTGTATCGAAAGCCAGTTTCGGGAGTGCATCCCGGAAAGGGAGATTGGCTGTCATCCCCGTCGATTCCTTGGCTGCACAGATCGAGGAACTTACGGGCGTTATCAACGGCATTTGCAGTTCCGATGAAACCAGCGTGGACTACCGGTTTGTGCCTTGGTGTTCCAAAAGACCGTGGTCCGTACAACGGGATTCCTGTTTTCGGATCGACGTGCGTCTTGTCGCCCCCAAACAAGAGGGCCGGTTCGTCAAGCCACTGCGTTTGGCTGTGTGGATCAGCCAGTTCGAGCGGAAGCAGCTTACACGGGATCGGTGTCACACTCGTAGTCATCCTCGTCCTCCTCGTCCCAATCCAAAGGCTGCCCGTCCATGAGGCTGTTCAGTTCAGCCATCGTGAAGAGATCATCTTCGTAGGATTGGTTCTTGAATGGCATCTCGTCGCCGAGGATTCCAGGCGAATCCACGTCGAAAGAAATGAAGTCAGTCGAGATCACCAAACTCTGGTTGCCGAAGTTCAGCATGAACCTGGGCTGCCCATCCGACAGGACGTCGCGCCAGAAGTTGACCTCGCTTAGGTACTTGTCGTTGAACATGCTGGCCTTTATCCGGGTGACACGCCGACCAATCCTCTCGGGTGGGAGCGGCGTCTCGCCATCGACCGTAAGATGCCGTTCTGGACGAACGCTCAGACACCATTGATTGTCGGCCATGCGGTGGAAGCGCAGGCCAGCCGCCAGATGACACCAATAGCCTTTTGGCTTGCCCGTTGCTTTCGTCTTTGGCTCCCAAGCCACGTTGCGTGTTTCGACGCTCTTGTTCAGAGGTCGATAAGAGACTTCTCGTTCCTTGCCTTTCTCCAAGACGGAGAAGTAATAGCGCCGGTGGGCAGGATCAAAGCGAATACCTTTCATCGCCGTGTGCTTGTACATTGCACGGTTCAGAAGAGTGATGAACCGGCGATGCCCCTCACCGGTCGCCCAGAACTTCTTCGACGGTGTTTTCACCACGGAGTCGTGGTCGATCACCGCCTGAAAGGGGCCATCTGCGTGTCGCAAGTCATGGAACGTGTATAGCTTCTTCTCCCGAATCAGGAAGCGGACGAGTTCCGTGTCGCCATTTGGGTAGACGAGATGCTGCTTGACGAGTCCCTCCTGCCGGTCGCTGTAACCGCACTTGGCCTCGAATACCGCATCGGGAAGATATGTAAGCGGGAGCAGTGAACTTAGAATTCTCTCCCGCTGCATTACTAGAGTCGGCGGTGGGGCCTCGGGTTGTGTGGCGCTTCGGACACGCTCTTCGTGGTCAAGCTTCATTTGACGAAGCACTGACACGCTGTACGTGGTCGCCTGCGAGTCGATGATCTTGTGATGGTCGCCGCACAAGAGGACCAGATTCGGATGCTTGTCTCGGTCCTCATCCGATAAGGGCGAATTGCCTCTCGGCCCCTGCCTGCTGTCAGCGATGATGTGGGCGATCTCACCGAGGAAGGCTGCGTCGTCCTCGGTGCCGGGTTCGACAAGTGAACGTCCGCAGCCCGGAAAGGCACAGACGCCACCCGACAAAGCACAAAGGGCCTTGACTTCCTTCTGCGGGATACTTGTTCGTGTCATGCTGGTATCCTCCGTGACGATGGGTGGGCTAGAACAATCGCTTCTGCCCGCTCCACTCGTCCTTGCTCCGGTATATGGTCTTGTCCCCATCCCGCAGGTAGATCAGCCCGAGCCGCTGCAAACGCACGGTGAGGTTCGAGATGTTCACCTGGGCCTCTTCAGCGAGCCGGTATAGTCCGGGCCAATTCGTGAAGTCGTAACGTTGCTCGGCCTCTTGGATCAGCCACTTCGGCATCAACAAAGCCGACTGGTAGCGATCCACGGCGCTCCGCACCTCGGGCGCGTCCTGGCCCTCGGTTAATTGGCGGTAAAGGCGATAGGCCCGATCATCCGTGATAGCCTTCGTGAACAGCACCTCGACCAGCCGATCCGACTTCTTCGCCTGTCGCTTGGCGAGCACCGGCGACATGTCCATGCCCGGCAGCGTTGGGTGCAGCAGCTTCGACCGGTCGATGTCGATATCGTAATGGCCCGCTTCGTGTCCGATGGTGCTGCGAAGTAAGCCGGGCTTCTCATCGAAGAGATCCATGTGGGCCTCGTTGAGCAGAATCTTCCGGTTCACGGCATCCAGGCCGCCGAGTATCTGCTCGCCCGGTTGCTCCTCGATGATGTCCCAGTCGAAATCCAGACCCAACACCTGCTCCACGATTTCCTCGACCGGCACCGGTAGCTTCACCGCAACGCCCGCCTTGGATTCGTATTCCCGAATCCGTTGGGCTGTCACGTCCTCAATGGCTTCGTTGCGAAGGTACTTGAGGTGCTGCTTGCTCATTCGTCTTCAATGTCTTCGAGCAGTTTGTTAAGCGTCTGGTCGTCCAGGTCGGCTATCTTTCGGAAGGCGTCCGGGCGCTCCATGACGCGCCTCTTGATCTGGTCCGGGATCTTCTTTGCCAGCAGCAGCAACTCGTCCACGTCGGCGTCGAGGGCTTCGGCCAGTTTGCGAATGAGGTCTTCGCTTGGAAACTGGGCAAAGTCGAGTTTCTCGTTTTCGATCTTCGATACATAGGTGAAATTGACCCCCACGATGTCGCCCAGAGCCCGCTGGCTCAAGCCCTTGGCCTTGCGGAGATCCCGGAGTCGCTCGCCAAACGTCGCCATGTGTTGTGGTCCTCTTGATGGATGCTAGCAGATATTGTAGGATGTTTGCAGTTGCAGTTCAACACCAATGCCAGTACGGAGGGCGAGATCGCGGCCGACATACCGCTGGAGATCACCGGCCTAAGTGCTGATCTCCAGTGGTGTTAGGTACGATTCGGTCGCTTCAGAAATACCAGCGAAACGAAACAAGCTATTGCCACTACTACACTTAGGGAGGGCGGGGGTACTTGTGGACCGTTCGCCAAAACTCTAAATTGAGGATTTGCTGGGGTTTCGTTAATCCAGGGGTTCCCGGGGAGTCGGGCCACGTGTCAAAGCGTCGATCTGCTGGAGGAAAGGATGGAGATAAGGACGGCCGGCACGACCTGAAGGCCGTGACGGCGATGGTGGCGTCCATGTGGGCTGCCGCCGAAAAGGCCGATGCGCCCCTGAGCGACTGGCTCTGCAAGAAGATCGCCGGGGACATTGCGAAGCTAAAGCGTCAGGTCGATGCCAAGCTGAAGCTCGCCTCGATCACCTCCGCTACGACCGAGCACCAGCGCACCCTCTTCTCAGAGATGAAACAGGCCGAGGCAGTCGAAGAAGCGCTTCCCGTGGCCCCGCCTCACGAGATTCCTCGCTTCCCCGACCTCAACCTCCGGGTCTATGCCAAGGACTTCGCTCCCCAAGCCCTCGCCGCCATCCCGCAGGCCGCCGAGTTCTCAAACGTCGAAGACTACCGGCAGCACCTAGCTCAAACATTGCCCTTCAATGCCGTCGCCACTCGACGCCGAGCCGCCAACTTTCTGATCGGTCGGTACTTCCCCGGCGATCATCTTCACGCCGATCTCACGAAGTTCGCCAAGGCGGCAGCGGGAACACCGGCATTTCCCGGCGCTCTTTTTTATCTCACCTGCCGCATCGAGAAGATTGTGGCGATGGTGGCCGAATCGTTGGTCTGGCCGTCGCTTGCCGAAGGAAGCACCCCCAGGGCCAAAGTTAAGGAATTCGTGGCCGAGAAGCTCCCGGAATCCAAGAGCGCCAAACAGATGGCCTCGGCCATATTTCGGACCTACGAAGAGTTCGGTGTTGGCAAAACAACCAGGACGAAGCTAACCGTCTCCCAACGCCACGGCAACCTCCCGGCCTTTGCCTACATCTTACACCTGGAGTTCCCAGATCCCGGCATGTACACGTTCGACAGTGTGCTCCAGGGCCCGATGCAGAAGTGGCTGCTTTGGGATCACGAGTGGATAATCGAGCAACTGTATGCACTCAGGCAGGCCCGCCTGATTTCCAAAGTGAGTGAAATCGACACTCACCGCCAGTTCACAACGAAGTTCTCGCTGGCCGATGCGATGGATCGCATTGTTGCACTTGTACAGGAGCAGCAAGCGTGAAATTCTCGGATTCAGAAATCAACTCGAAGCTACGAGAAAAGCTGGAGCAGCCCACCGGTAGGCACCTCTATGTCGTGCTCGGCACCTATGATCGGCTTGCCCACTACGAACGAGTCTCACTGCCCGAGGCCCGTGGACCATCTGGCGAGAAGTTGCCTGCGCCGGTCAATCTGAATCGAGCCATCCTTGAACGAGTTCCCGACAACGATCTCAAGTCTCTGGTGCAGAACGAGGCTAGACGCCCCAAGAGCATAAGCCGGCGGATCGCCAACGAGCTTGAAGAGGTGCTTTCGGACAATCTTACGGAGAACATGCTCCTAATGCTCAAGCAGGTGGAGATACTCTTCACCTATGATCTTGAACTCAACCCGCTGCGCATTCGTGCGGTCAACCAGAAGCACATTCTGCTGCTGTTACCAGGTGAGCGGACCAGCCAACGCATTCTGCTGTTCCACGAGGCGCCGCCGGAATTCCATCGTACACTGCCAGCCAACATCGTCCCGGACGATCACATTTGGGAGTTGAACACGTGAGCAAGTCACCATTGTTCAATCGGAAGTCGCTCGACCAGATATGCTCGGTGCCCGAGGAGATCATCGACGTTTACGTCGTGGAGCACCATATCTGGGCCGATGCGGGGTCAGACGACGCCAAGAAGAAGCGCAAAGCCGAGCCAAAGACGGTGCGGGAGTTCCTCATCGATCCCGTGCGTCCCCTGCTCAACGATGTCCTTCGCCAGCTTGCGGCTCCCTACGACCCGTCCGACAAAATGAATCCTGTTGGACAAGGATGGTGGATTCAGGCCGAGTTTGGCTCTGGTAAATCTCATTTGCTATCGTTCATCGGTGCCCTTGCACTGGGTGATAAAGATGCCTGGGAGATCGTGCGGAATGCGGAGACCGAGGCAAAGAAGGGCAAGCGAGAATCGATCTATCAGTTCTACGAAAACGGCCTGAAGAAGAAATCGTCCGGGAAGTCCAAGGGCATCTTCGTCGCCGTCCAAACACTTGTCGGCCAGGGCGGCGGCACGATTGGCGTCAGCGACACCGGACGCAGGATGACCGACTACATCTTGGACGCCGTGCAGAAACAGTATGTCGCAGAAAACGGCAAGACCATCTCTCTCTACCCGGTCGAAGTCCTTGCCGACCGCTTCGAGAATGAGGACTACGAGCGTTACCACAAGGATCTCGCCAAGTTCTTGAAAGACCCGAAATACTTTGACGAAGAAGAGCAGGAAGACATCGGCGGATTCCTCGAAGATCTCCGAGGCAGCACCGATCCCATGGTGCGCCGTGACTGTGGCGAACGGCTCTGGCGGTTCTACCGGGAGTACCTCAAGACGACGCCCGACATCCCCATGGAATCGGAGCCCGTCCTCCAGCACATGGTCAAGACGCTCGTGGGCGATGGCTACGACGGCGTGCTGATCATTCTGGATGAAGTGTCGCTGTTTATGAAAAACCGCACGGAAGATCAGCGCACCGAGGATGAGAAAACCCTGGTCGTCCTTTCCAACCGGTTGGCAAAAAACGACTGCCTGCCGGTGTGGACCATCTGCTCGGCACAGCAGGCCATCGAGTCCAAAATGGGCGTCAAGAACATCATCGCTAACGACCGTCTCAAGCACGTCAGTCTGCTCCAGGATGAAAGGAACTACTACGACATCGTGCTCTCGAAGGCCCGCACGGTCACGTCCCCCGAGTCGCTGGATGCCTACCACGAGGACTATCGCCGGGGGTTCACGTGGCCGGAAGCGGAGGGCAGGCCCAAGTTCGACCAGTTCTTCCCCTTCTATCCTCATGCCATCGATGTGCTGCGGGCGGTCAGCTACCACCTGACGACGGTTCGCTCGTCGGTCCACTTCATGCACCAAACCATGAAGACGCAGTGCAAGGCGAAATCGAACGAGCTTATCAGCCTATGGCAGATGTTCGATGACGTAGTGAAATACGAGGAAGATCCATCGGGCACGACTGCGGGCATCGCCGCCATCAGCGCAAAGTTCAATGACGAATGGAAGGCGTATCAAGCTGGGCGTCGGGCGATTGGCCAAGCCACCAAGGGGCGGCTGAAGGTCTATGCCTCTCGATGTGAGAAGATCCTGAAAACGCTCTTCCTGAATCATATTGCTCGTACAGCGCCCAACGGTCTTTCGGTCGAGCAGATTACGAACTCCGTCATGGAATGGCAGGATCACGACAAAGGTCAGCAGGCCGATGCCCAAGACAACCTCGACCACTACGAAGTGCTCTGCGAAGAGATCGATCAGGAGCTTACACAGGTCAGCAAGGTCGGAACGAACTACGTCTTCAATCCCATCGGCGGCGGCGTTGATGTCCCGGATCTCTTCCAGCGTGCCAGAACTGAGGCCGAAAACAGCCCCGTGCTTCAACAGAAGGCGTGGGAGCAGCTTCTCTCGCTGAGCGGGTGGGACATCCAAACACCCCTCATGACGATGGATCTTGCCTACGGCACCGAATCCGTGTTCCACGAAGTTGCCCCCGCCGAGCAGGTCCAGGATCAAGTCTTGTGGCATGGCCGGGCAATCAAGGGCATGGTCTACATGCGGGATCTTCTCGACATCGCCTCCAAGGGTATGGCGCTGCCCCCGATCAACTCCGCAGACAACGATCACGACTTCGCCGTCTTCATCAGCAACCGCCCCTGCGGCGACAAGGTGATAGAACTGGCCAAGCGGGTGAAAGACCCTCGGGCCGTCTTCTGGACCCCCAGCGATCTATCCCCAAGCGAGAAGGACCGCCTTTACGACTTCGCCGCCTACCGCAAACTGGTGGCCGATTTCCGGGGCAAAGAGACAGAAGACGCCAAGGAAGTCCTAAGCTGGGTTGCCAGTCGGCTCAAGAACGAAGTCGGGACCATCGCCAACATTGTTCGCACGAGCTACTCCCGTGGCCGGATCTGCGCTGCCGACCACGGCGACATGCAGTTCACTTGCGAGGGCGACCTGTCGGCCATCATCACACCCCTGGTCGGCCAAGTTCTCGACGCCACCTATGAATCGTCCAAGCTGAAGTTCGACGCCCCTGCCCCCTTCTCCGACGCCGAAGGCATCAAGGTCATCAACGGCATCGTGCGGGTGGGCGAGATCCCCAAGGGCACCAAGCCGAACAAGGACATCAGCGCCGCCGACAACTACGGCTACGCCTTGGGCATCATGAAGAAGTCGGCCCAGCGCAAACTCGATCCAAGTGCCTGCGAGTTTGCGAAGGACATCGAAGATTGGATCGAAGCCCAAGTCAGTCAGGGCAACGCACCGATTGGGGTCGAGAGCTTTTACAAGAACTTCACGGGCATCAATGGCCCGAACGGCACGAACTACGGTCTGTCACGTCGCATGGTCGAGGTGTATCTATTGTGCCTCGTTCGTCAGGGGAAGATCCGCATTTCACTTTCCGGCAAGGCGGCAGCCACCACGCCGCATATCGACTACTCGAACATTGCCGACGAGACGTTCAACGCAGCGTTGCTTGGCGGCATGACGCAGGTGCATCCACTCAAGGCCCCCGAGGGCTGGTCCGTACTGGCCTCATACGCCGCTGTCCTCTTGGACGACGAGGAAGTCAAGAACATCCAGAAGGACACGGAGATCAACGCGGCTCTGAAACGGCTGGCGGATTACCGTTCGGAGAGCCAACCGGAGGTCGCCACGCTTGTGAGTCGGCTCGATGATCTATTCGCTGACATTGGGCAAACAAACCCCGTGGTCGAGTGCATGGCCTCGTGGAAGACGTACTTCGATGCCAAAATTGATCCCGACGAACCTATCCCACACCTTCTCAACGCCCTCGACAACGCCTTTGGCTACAAGGCATACCAGGACAACAAAGCCAAACAGACCGAAGTGGACGATCTGGCGACTCAGAAGCGCACCTGGGAACGAGCGGGGTTGCTGGCCACCCACGACCGTGAAATCCGTGCAGCCCATTGCTACTCGCAAGTGACCGTCGATAAGGGCGGCATCCTCAAGGATCTGCCTCCGAAAACAAAATCTCTGGGCAAGAAGCTGGCGAAGTTGGAAGACCTGACCGAATCCGAAGCGAAACTCCAGACGCAACTTCTCGATCCTTTGGCCGACGTGATTCGGATCTACACGACTCGTTTCCTCCAGGCGTTTGTCGACGTGACGGGCAAGTGTGAGGCTGTGCGACAGGCGATTCGGGCGCTGCCGGCATCGGCTGAATTCACGGCGATTGGAATGCTTGCCACAATCGAGGCCCTCGGTGGAATCGATACGGCATCGCTCCAGCGCAGGATGGACGAATGTGAGGAGGGGCTGTTTGCTACTGAACTCACTCGTAATGACGTGGAGCGAAGACTAAAAGAACGGCCTGATCCCGAGGGATGCCCGTTGGTTGTGGATCAGGCGGGCACGTTGATCGAGGCGGCCGAACAGGCCGTGCAGCAAGCGACGGGCGCAGTCCGGGCTGTGCTGGCATCGGCGTCCAACCGGCTTTGCCAACCCGCCCTACGGTCGCTCTTGGAACAAGGTAAGGAAGAAGCGTTCATTGCCGACGTGCTGGCCGCTCCAAACGTCGATGCGTTAGCCGACCTGTTGGCCGAGAGACTTCCAGCAGATCCCGCAAACGCCAAGATGCTGGCGAAGTACCTGAAAGAGATTCAGATGCGGTTGGTGCGACTACAAGATTTTCAACCGTCGAAGTCATCTCTGGAGCAGGATGATCTCGACACTGTTGTGAATGAGTTCCGTAGCTTCCTGCTAGCGGCCTTTCGTGGTAGCACTGACGGCCAATCCGTTATTGTAGAGCTGAAGCAGTAGACTATTACCACATCGACATGCTGATTCCCTGGTGAGGGTTGCCATGAGCCCGAGAAGACGACCAAATCCGGAAGCGAGGACTCTGCCTGGCTTGGACTTCGAGAGCGGTCACGTCACGATGTCGTACAATAACGACCAGCCAAACCCATGTGTAGCCGACTTCGTGAAGGCAAACGGGACGCCGCACGATGCCGAGTGCGATGATTACGAACCCGAGGCGTTCAACAAGCCGATAACAGCGTCCAAATCGACTCCAATCTACAATATGCATTCTTACCATCAAGGCAAGAAGCCACACGACGCCATTCGAGAATACATCCAACATCACACGTCTCCTGGCGACCTCGTGCTTGATCCTTTCTGCGGGTCCGGTGGGACGTTGTTGGCAGCGTTGATCGAGGGTCGAAATGCAATCGCCATCGACCGAAGCCCTGCGGCCACATTTATCACAAAGAACTACTGTACGCACGTTGATATCGATGATCTTCACAGGTCTTTCCACACGATTAAGCAGAAGGTGAAGGCAGAAACGGACTGGCTGTACGAGACACGTTGCGACCGATGCGGTGGAAAAGCTAAGACGGCGTTCACCGTCTACAGCTACGTGTTTCAATGCCCACGCTGCCTGTCCAAGTTTCCACTTTTCGATTGTGTGGATGCCGAGGGACAAACGGCTGCTGGCAAGCCAAAGCGCATCAGGACTTGTCGAAATTGCCATGCCAACGGCCAAGTTGAGGAGATCAGCACACGAGGACGTAGATTTGACCCTATCCCGGTGCTCGTGAGCTACCTGTGCGAATCAGGCTGTTCACCTGCCCGTGCGGAACGACGACACAACGATGAAGATCGCAAGAAACGAGAGTTCTTCCACAAATACGATCTGTCGAAGATCGCTGAAATCGAAAAGAAAGAGATCCCGCACTGGTATCCTCCGCACAAGATGATGAATGTCGAGGATGACTCGACACCATGGGGAGTCAAGTGGCGTGCTGGAACGAGTAGTTTCCGAACTGTCGCAGAGCTATTCACCAAACGTAATCTCTGGGCGATGGCTGCATGGATAGAGGCAGCTCGATCTGCCAACGATGATCGGGTGCGTTTTGCTGCGGCCTCCCTCCTGCTTGGTTTGTCTCGGATGTGCCAGTACGATCCTCGATGGAGTTTCCCGTATCCTCTTCAACGGGGCACCTACTACGTTCCGCAAATCTCCAAAGAGATGAACGCCTACACGGCAGTAATCTCCAAGCTGGAGCGGACGCTAACACGGGGTTGGCGCAGTGTTGGTGAACTGCTGGACAAGACAGGCCGCTCGGTTCACCTTGCCGTGTCCACGCAATCCGCTACGGACATGAAGGCAATTCCTGCCGACTCAATTGACTACATCTTCACCGATCCTCCTTACAGCGACAACGTTCAGTACGGCGAATTGAACTTCGTGTGGGAAGCTTGGCTCGGGTTCAACACACACTGGCATGATGAGGAGATCATTGTCAATGGCGTCAGGGGTAGAACGGAAGCTGATTGGGCCGACATGATGCGCTCTGCGATGTCGGAATGCTACCGGGTGCTGAAGCCGGGCCGTTGGCTCACTCTTTGCTACCACGACACCTCGGAGGGAACTTGGGCACTTGTTCAAGATCTGATGGCCGAGGCCGGGTTCGTAGTCGACAAGAGCGACTCGACACTGTTTATCGACACTGGAACGAAGTCGTACAACCAGCTAGTGGCAGACAAGGCAACGAAACGTGATCTAGTGTTGAATTTCCGCAAGCCCAAGGCGGGTGATTGGATGGTCACACAAGTTTTCATTCCCGCTGATGCAGATGTGGCCACGTTTGCCGAACTAGCCCAACAAGTGGTCCGAGATTTTCTCACCGCCCATCCCGGTGCCCCCAAAGACCGCATTTACGACGAGCTAGTCAGCCGTATGGTCCGAAAGCAGCAGATGGAGGCGCATGATTTCGATGCAATGCTGAAGAGTGTTGCCGAAGAGGTGCGGGAACCCGTCAAGGAGAACCTTTTCGAGGACAAAGCCCCGGACCTTTTTGGCGGCCACATCTGGAGCCGCTGGTACTTGAAGGACACTGCGGACCAGATCGATCAGGCTGAGCAAGAGAAAGAGGATGCCGCCGCCGTACATCTGGAGGAATACATGGAGGAATACTTGGAGGAAGATCCAGGGGAGGAGGGCGTCCATTACAGCGATCTGTTCGAGCACTACCTGCCAGTGGCAGACAAACCACGACGCCTTGTTGCCGATTGGCTACCGGAGCATTTCTTCAAGACCGCTTCGGGCACATGGCGTCCACCAAAGGACGATCAGGAGCGGCAGGAGAAGGCGGCTCTCCGTGAGAGGGGCACGCTACGCCGAATTAAGCGATTCGCCAACACTCTGATTGATGGCGTTCCTGTGCGGGACAAGGACCGGCCAGCAAGCGACCGAGACTTGGCCGACTGGATTCAACAGTGTCGCCGGGCGGGCCTGTATGAACAAGGCCGGGCGCTTTACGAAAAGGGCGACCTAGAATTCGACAAGTTGGACGAGGTGGAGCAAATCGAGGTCGAAGACGCCTACCGGATCTGCGTGAGACGTGGAAGCGAAGAAGAAGCTAAGCCAAAACGCAGGGGGCGTAAGAAGACATGATTCAACAGTGGGTGCTGAACAAGATCGACCATCTCCGCAACGAGCGCCTGATCCTCGTGCGTGATCCCCAGCGCATGATCCATCCCGGTGCCCAGGCAGTCGATGGTTGGGCGGTCGCCAACGGTTTCACGGCGCTCTTGTGCAGCGGCAACCTTGCATTGCGTGAGATGTACGAGCAGATCCGGGGCGACTCGTCTGCCAAGGTCATCCTGGTGAATCGCAGCCGTGACAAAGCAAAGCTGCCCCTCTTCTATCCCGATCTCGAAGCCCAGTGCAGCAGCCGGGCAAGGGTCAAGATTACACTGAAGGACTTCTTGGTCGAACAAACCGGCGATGAGCGGTGGCCCAACGCAGTCAACGAACGCAATCTCAGCCGCCTCATCCTGGAGAACTTGGACGGTACGCTCAAGGGCCACGCCCAGCTTCGGGATGTCGATTCACTCCGTTTTACTGACGACGATCTCTACAAGATCGTGGTCGGAGCCACGCTCGGGATTAACCCGTTCCAGAAGATGCGGCCTCGGGACATTCGCCGCCTGTGCATCGAGTTTCACGATAAACTGGACGAGATCAACCAACTCTTCTCGGCTGGTGGCGTGGAAGAAGCGGCCAAGGTGCTCCAAACCTTCAAGGATCAAATCGCCCAGGCCCAGAAGCCGTGGTGCTGGATGCTGGAGCACGATCCGCACGCCGTTGTCCGGGCATTCACGTTGGCCGCCATCCTTCACCAGCATGACCTGGAGTACCAAACGCTCCTGGGCAACCTCGATCCGGGTTTGGCCCCATATCAGAGCATCCCCAAAAAGTCGGTCAGCCAGACGCTCTCCGACATGCTCAAGGCCGACCCCGACCGCATGGCCGCCGATGTGGCCGAGGTCGAGGACTTCATGCGGGAGGAGCCGCAGAAGCGGCTTGCGCCCCTGCTCTCGGAGCAGTGCAAGATCGAAGATGCCGCCAACGCCAAGAAGGTGTTGCTGGCCGAGCGGCTTTCCCCATTGCTCCGTGGCATGGCTCTGCTGTCGCTGTTGGCCGACTTGCTCATCGACCGCAAGATCGCCTTCCATCGAGAGGTATTGGCCGCCCTGGATCACGAGGGCCCGAAGAGCACGAAGGAGTTATCGCTGGCCGCAAGGCGTCCGACCGAACAGTGGACCACACTGCTCTCGGCATACCGGCGAGCCATCGAGTATTTCGAGATTGCAGAGTGCCTGCACCAACATGCACGAAAACTAAAAGTCGCCAAGACAGATCAACTCCAGTTCGAGTGGTTCCACGACATCTGGAACAAGGATCGGGTCAATTGCCTCGACTTCTACGGGAGCGAACTCAAACGGCTTCTGCGGGTAGGTGATCTGCTACCGATCCGCAAAGCGGACTTCTGGCCCACCTTAACCGCCCGCTGGGAGCAAGCGAACACCCGACTCACCTCGGCCATCGACTCGGCGCAGACCGATCTGGATTTGGTGAACACCAAGTTCCAAGACTTGTATCGAGCCCACTACGTCAACTGGATCAAGCAAGACAATGCCCCGGCAATCTTCACACATCAGTTTTTGACCAGGGTGCTCAAGACGCATTGGGATCAACAGTCAGGCAAGAAGGCGATCATCCTGATCTTCGACGGCCTCCGCACCGATGCGTGGCGGGAGTTGGTCCAGCCGGTCCTGGAAGAGAAGTACGATGTGCTGGAAGAACTTCCAGGCAGCGCCATCATACCGACCGAGACCCACTTGAGCCGAAAGGCGATCTCGGCGGGATGCCTGCCGGTCGATTTCTCTAGCACCACCGAACGTGTTCTCTTGGAGGACGCACTCAAGACGCACCTCGGGCTGGAAATCAAATTCAAGGCGGAAAAAGAGGAGGAAGATGTCGAAGCCGGGATCGCTGCAAGGTTCACGTCCGACAAGATGGACATGGTAATCTTCGGGTTCACCGACAAGAACCTGCACAACAACCACCAGGATCTTGCCTTCATCTACACGGCGACGGTGCGAGAGATCCTTCGCCAGGATGTGCGAAGTGTGCTTCGAGAAATGCCCGACGATGCGACCGTGTTCGTCGTGTCGGACCACGGATTCTGCCCGGTCGATGCCGATACGTTCACGGTGCCACACACCGTCGTCATGGACGCCAAGGACGTGAAATACCGGGTGGGGCGGCTCAAGTACCCGCTGGAGGGCGATGACGCCGCCAAGGCGGTCGTATTCAAGGTTGCAGACCTGGGCATTCCCGAGCAAGTTCCCGGTGCCAAATGGTCGTGTAAGCACGTAGCGTTTCCCAGACCGGGGCTCACGTTGAGGCGTCACCAAGGAAGGCACGATCCCGAGCCGTACACGCACGGGGGCCTGAGCATGGCCGAGTGCTTGATCCCTATGTGTGTTCTCGGACCCAAGGTCGAGTTCCAACCGGCGTTCGAGCTTGTGGATCTGCGATTCGAGGGCACCGCGGTGGAGGGCGAATCGCTCGATATCGAGATCGTCGTCACGGCCAAGGCCGAACAGCCGGTCCAAGAGGAACTCCTGTTCCAACTCAGCACCAGCCTCAACGAAATCCAACCTCGCAAAGACGTTTTCGTTGGTTCCGAGCAGACCTACCGAATCCGGTGGCAGCCCAAGACCGAAGATGCCACGCCAGATGAGCAACAGGATGGCAAGATGGTGCGGCACGTGACCGTGATCGCCAGCTACCGCTGGCAAAACCGCACCGTTCGCACGAGCCAGCACGGTTCCATCGACATTAAGCTTGACACCACTCGCATTCGCCGTCGTCTCGATAGCCGCCTCGACAGCATCATGGGCATGGTTCCCAAGGGACTCCGGTAATAGACCATGAATGAACGATTCAGAGACGCTTTCCGTGGCAAGGTCGTCAACAAGCGATTGACGACCAACACCGGCGTGGACGAGTTCCCTCGCTATGTGGTCGAATACCTGATCGACAACTACTGCACCGAGGACAATTTCCAGGAAGACTTGCAGCAGGTTGTTCGTCGCCTGCGGGACAACTTCGTCCATGGTGCCGAGGCTGAAAAGATCCGGCACGTAATCCGGGAAACCCGAAACCACAACATCATCGCCAGCCTCGAAGTGCGGCTCCAAGAGACTGAGGACAAATACTGGGGGACGATTTCTGCCATCAACGAGAGCTTCGTGAACGTCACCGAAAGCCTCGTGCGCCAGTACCCGATGCTGCTGTCGGGCGGCATGTGGGGTACGATCACGCTGACCTACGATGAAACAGAGGTCCACAACAAGAAGATCCGCCCATTCAAGGTGGTGGAGTTCACACCGTTCCAAATCTCGGTGATCGATGTTGACGAGTACCGTGAAAAACGCAAGCAGTTTAGCGACAGCGAGTGGCTCGACATCATCGTCAACTCCACCGGTCTGAATCCCGAGCGGCTTTCCAGACGTGAGAAGCTGCTCTGCATGTTGCGACTCGTACCGCTCGTGGAGGCGAACTGCAACCTCATCGAGCTTGCGCCTCGGGAAACAGGCAAGACCTACTTGTACCGCAACGTCAGCTATTATTCGCACGTCCTCTCTGGAGGCAAGGCCACGCCCGCCGGCTTGTTCATCAACAACGCCAATGGCAAGGTAGGAGTCGTCGGCACTCGGGATGTGGTTGTCTTTGACGAAATTGCCAACACCGACTTCACCGACCCCAAGGCTCTGGTGTCTATCATGCAGGGCTACATGCAGGACGGGAAGTTCAGCCGGGGCAAGAAAGAAATACTGGCCTTCGCCTCCATCGTGCTAGTCGGCAACGTCGATGTGCAAGGGAACCTCCCGCACGAGAAATACTATCACCTCTTCGAGCCGCTGCCCGACTTCCTCCAGGTCGAGGCATTTATCGACCGGCTCCACTGCTACACCGCTGGCTGGGAGATTCCCAAGATCGGCCCCAACGCCCTCTCGCAGAACTACGGTTTCATCACCGACTACTTTTGCGAAATCATGCACGAGCTTCGCAAGAAGGACATTCTTGGATCTCTGAAGAATCGTTTTCAACTTATTGATACGTCGGACATGAGTACGGGCATCACGGGCCGGGACATTCGTGCCGTGGACAAGGTTCTCTCGGGCCTCCTGAAGCTGCTGTATCCCCATGGGGAGGTCGAGGAGGAACAACTGGCCGAGCTACTCTCGCTGGCCGTGGAAGGGCGGCAACGGATTCGCAACCAATTGCATCTGATGGCACCGGGGGAATACGGGCCGGTCGTCCTTGGCGCAAAGCTGATCGATTCAGGCCGCCTCGTTGTCCCCGGCCTTGCCGACGCCAATCGTCAACAGCAGGTGACGTTGCCACCGAAACCATCGGTGGGCGAAGTCATCGGTCTGGCCGTCATCGGTGATGACCGGGGCTGCATCCAGCACTTCGAGATGCAGGCCAGCAAAGGCACCGGTAGGATCGTCGCCCTCGGGTCCATGCAACGTGTGATGAAGGAAAGCGTCACGGCGGCTCGGCAGTTCGTCCGCACGCACTCAAAGGATCTGGGCCTTCCACCGGACTGGCAGGAAAACTTCGATGTGGCCGTCCTCGCCACGATGATGGGCGTGCCTAAGGAGGGACCCTCTGCTGGGATCACCATCGTGACTGGCATCGTATCGGCCCTGACCGACCGACCTGTCCGCAACGATCTTGCTATGACTGGCGAGATCACAATCATGGGCAAGGTGCTGGGAGTCGGCGGCGTCATCCCCAAGCTCCAGGCCGCCATCGAAGCCGGGTGCCAAGAAGTGATTGCCCCGAAAGACAACGAACGGGAGGTCCACAATGCCCCCGATTACATGAAGAACAAGATCAAGGTCACGTACGCCACGAACATCGATGATGTGCTGTCGGCGGCGCTGTTGGATGCGAAGTGAGCCAAGTGCAATGAGTGAAGCCAAACGAAGCGAGAAGCAGGAAGAAGCCCGAAGCACACTGCCGGACGAACTGAAACCGGTCTTTGATGAATTGGTCGAGGACTACAAGTTTTCCACAGTCAAGCGATACGGGCAGGGATACGTTGCTTACATTGTCCTCGCTGATCTTGTAAGGGTTGGATGGCAGCACGCTGCGGAGCCGCTGCCCGATGAGTAGACATCGCCCCAATGACTTTTCAGCGCTGATTCACGTGATCCTTTAATAATCCAACGTGTCACATGAAACTACGTGAACTCCGAATAAAGAACTTCCGAAACCTCGTGGATGTCCATGCCCCAATTGCTGACACGACCCTGCTCGTGGGAGAGAACAACTCGGGAAAAACGGCTTTGCTCGATGCGTTGCGGATTGCCCTTCCCCGAACGGGATATGGAAGAGCGCATCCGTTTGACGAATACGACTATCACATGGCGGGCCCAGACGAGTCGCCGCAGAAGTCCGAGGGGATCGTCATCGAGTTGTGGTTCCGAGAAACAGCCTCAGGGGAGTGGCCCGACCCCATCGTTCAAGCCTTGACAGAAATCGTGCAGACCGATCCGGTTCGTGATCTGAATTCAATTGGCCTGCGGCTGTCCAGTCGCTATGACGCCAAGGCACAGCAGTTCACTTTCGTCCGTGAGTTCCTCAATCTCCAAGGAGAGCCATTGGCTGGAAAAGCAGCCAGTCCGGCAATGGTGACTAGGTTTCTCGACTATGTACGTCTGTTTTACCTGTCGGCGTTGCGAGACTCGGACACCGAGTTTTCGCCGAAATCTCAGTTCTGGGGGAGAATCCTCCGTGATCTCAAGGTCGATGATGCGAAACGAAAAGAGCTTTCCAACGAACTCAAGAAACTGAACCAGTCCCTTCTCAGCGCTGATCCACGCCTGGAACAGGTCCGAAAATCCCTTGAAAAGATCCAGGGAGTTGTTTCAGCAGGTGGGACGGCATCAATTCAACCGCTCCCGATGCAACCGTGGGACTTAATGGCAAAGTCCCAAGTGGTAATCCGGGCTCGGGGAACGGAGGTTGACTTTCCATTATCCAAACACGGGCAAGGGATTCAGAGCCTTGCGGTCCTATTTCTTTTTCAAGCCTACGTGGATGTGTTGCTAAAACCTACGTTTCAGGAAGAGACAGAAGCCATCTTGGCCCTCGAAGAGCCAGAGGCGCATCTTCATCCACAAGCTATTCGGGCTCTGACGGGAACGATCAGTGACATCGCTTCGCAGAAAATCATCTCAACGCATTCTCCTTACGTGTTGCAGGGAGTGCCGATCCAGAGCGTGCGACTACTTCGCCGTGTCGGTTCAGCCGTCAAGATCCTTTTTGTTAAGCGAGCGTTTACTACGCAGTTGCCATCTGATCCAAGACTGGTCGCATACTGTGGTAACAGCAACGGCAAGTATGATTACCACGAGGGCACATTGACGCTGACGGTGCATGGCAAGATGGAGAAGCAGGAGTACCGGAAACTCCTGCCCATCTTTGCTGCCGACAAGCAGGCTCAGACCGCACTAGAGATGCTGGCTACTGAGTCGCAATTGTACATTCCGGATAGCGACCTCGCTGATCTCGATACCTATGCCAAACGCATAAGGGGGGAAGTTTTCTTCGCCCGAGCATGGCTCTTGTGTGAAGGGCAAAGCGATTTCTTGCTCTTGCACTATTTCGCTGAGCTTCTCGACTCACCGCTGGACCAGTTCGGCGTTACAGTCATCGACTTTCAGAACAACGGTTCTCCCGGAGCATTCGTGGCGCTTGCTCGCAGCGTGGAAGTCCCCTGGCTCATGGTGTGCGACAGTGATGACGCTGGAAAGCAGTACGAGCAAACAGTCAAGGACAAGGGCTTGACTGCAAAGGAGGCGCAGGATTGCATTCGCCCCTTGCCAGCCGCCGATCAGGATCTCGAACTGTTCCTTGTGCAGAACGGGTTTCTCCAGGACTACGAGGCAATCTTAGCGGAGAAGGGTGTTGCCTTGACCGTGAATCCCGGCGATCCGGGCTACGAGGAGGAAGTGGCAGAAGCTTTGCGAAAGAGGAAAACGGATTTTGCGAACGAACTCATCCGAAGGCTGCGTGACGCTGGGGCCGATGCAACGAGGGTTCCGCAGTTTTTTGCACAAGCCATAGCAGACGTAGTTGCGAAGGCAGACTGATATGAGCACAAACGAATTGGATCAAGCGTGGGCGCAACTGAGTGACCTGCAGCGCACGGCAGCCGAATGGGGCGATGGTCCTATGTTAGTGCTTGCTGGCCCAGGGTCCGGGAAGACCCGAGTGCTTACGTGTCGCATCGCACGCCTGCTGGACGCTACACGAGGCGAGAACTTCCGAGTTCTTGGCCTAACTTTCACGAACAAAGCTGCCGACGAGATGCGGACTCGTGTAATGCGACTTGTCCCTGGCGAAGAGAGCCGACTGTTTCTTGGCACCTTCCACTCGTTCTGCGCCGAGATTCTACGCCAGCATGGATCACACTTGGGAATTCGCCCGGCCTTCAACATCTACTCGCAGACTTCAGACCTTGAAGCGGTCCTGAGTGATGCGGTCGAGAAAGCGAAGAGGGAGTCAAGCGTCGTTTCGGATCTCGATAAGAAAACGCTTCCTGTCATTCAGCGTCTCAAGTCGTTTCTTGTGTTTCCGGATCAGTGCAAGGACATATTCGATGACCCTGAATTCGGTGAGCGAATGGCTGTCGTCTATCCCGAGTATGAGGCGCAACTCGGAAAGCACAATGCCTTGGATTTCGGCTCGCTCATCTTGCGGGCCTACGAGTTGTTCGACCGTTTCCCCGCATTTGCGAGGCGATACCGCACGGTATACCCGTACATTTGCGTGGACGAATTTCAAGATACAAACGATGCCCAGTACAACCTCCTCAAGGCATTGATGGGTGATTCCTACAACAACGTGTTCGTCGTTGCCGATGACGATCAGATTATTTACCAGTGGAACGGGGCAAGTCACAAGCGGCTTGAGGAATTGGCTACTGATTTTGCTCCAACAGTAGTCCAACTTCCCGTCAACTATAGATGTCCCGCCGAGATTGTCGAACTTGCGAATAATCTGATAAGCCACAATCTCCTTCGCACCGAGCAAAAGCAACCCTTGGTTTCACATCTAGGCAGCACGGGCCAGGGTACGGTGCGAGTGTTTCCTGTGCTTGAAGACGATACTCAGGAAGCTGCTAGTGTGGCTGAAGACATAAAGAGCCACCATCGTGACAACCTGGATTCAGTCGCCGTGCTTGGGCGCAACCGAAGGCTTCTAGTCGGGGTAGAGACTGCACTTCGAGCTACAGGAATCCAAGCCGTAATTGCCCAACGCAAGGATGACTTTGAGAGTGCCCCACTGGTTTGGATGCATTCAATTCTGAAGTTGGCTAACGACAGGCAAGACCGCCAAGTGTTGGAAGCGGTGTGCGGAACCTTCAAGCAACTCACCAGCGTTGAGATTGACGACAGTGAGGTCGCTGCACACGCCGACGCATCGAACCAAGGGCTGTTTCGGCGTTGGATCAAGCATGCAGAATCCGCCAACCTTGATGCTGCCACATCGAGCGTCATCGCCAGTGCCAGTCGGCAACTTGGTGGTGGCAGTGAGTTCTTGCGGTTCTGCGTCTCGGTCTTGGAATGGTGTGACGGTGCTTCCCAACAGCAGAGTGGGCAGGCACAGAATGCCAGCGAGGAATTATTTGCGCTCTACTCGGAAGAGCGTCAAGTCTGGACTGAACTTGTCCGTGAAATAGTCGGGACTGTCGGTCAGGACGTGAGCCTTGAAGCTTTCCTTCAGGAACTCGAAATGCGTTCGAAGGAGTCGATGCCTGCGCCGGGCATGGTGCGACTCTACACAATCCATGGCTCGAAGGGCAAGGAGTTCGATCACGTGTATCTTGTGGGATTGGTGGAAGATGAACTCCCGTCTTTCCAGAGCATCAAGAAGGGTGACAGAAGTCCAGAGATGGAGGAAGAGCGCCGAAACTGCTTCGTCGCCATAACTCGGACAAGCCGCTCACTGACGTTGAGCTACGCCAAAACCTATCGTGGCTGGGGCAAAGAACTATCCCGGTTCTTGTACGAGATGGGTATCCTGCAACGCAAGTGATTGGTGGGAAGTGTCTTCTCACGACTGACAGGATAATTCGATGTGGATCTTCACGAAATACGGCTTTTTCAGTGCCGTCTGTGCTCGCCAAGGTGGTGGTTGGCATGGGCAACCAGTTGACCCGGATCGTGTGATGGTGCGAGCCCGTGTGAGGGGGGGCACCTTCACACGCTGAAAGACCGCTTTGCCGACCAGCTAGTCCACGCCGAGATCATCGAAACGAAGACGACTGACTATCGCTACCGGCTCTCTGTAGAGAAGGAGCGTTGGATCGTCAGACTGGGGAACCGGGGTAGTAGGCACGGACCGTGTGGTATTCGACGGTGACGTTGAACTTCTTCCCCGCGCCTGCCAGAAGTGCCAGGCAGTCATTCGCGTCGTCGCAGTCCCCGGATCCCACGAAGTTCGCGGCGCACGCGAACTTGTGATTGCGGCAGAACATGGACTGCGGATCGTACGTGTAGGTGTTCTTGAGGATCGGCAATCTGCCGGGAGACGACTCGAAACGATAGTCGTCACGATAGGTGAAGTACGAGCCGAAGCCGCAGCGATGGAACTCGACTCGAACCACGACGTAGGACCGGCACCAGACCCACTGCCGGTACGTGGTGCCGAAGAACTCCACGAACTGGATCACGGGATCGGACGTTCTCAGCGACGATGGGGTCAGCCATTGATACAATGGCTCGACGTTGTATCTCCCCGTGTGGGCGGAACTGGCATAACTCCACCCGATCCCGGCCGCCGTGTTGAGCGCCGCCACCTGGGCACTTACGGCCGCTTCCGAAGCCCCGTTTGTCAGAAGGTCGTCGAGGGCTTGCCACTGGGTGTAGGCAGTCTCCGCGGCTGCGTTGCCTTCCGTTTCGTAGACCAGGGGCAAATGTGTATTGTCCCACAACTCCGATGCGGTCGGGAATACGACCAGATCGTAGTCACGTTCTGTGTAGGATTGCTCAGTCCCAATCTGGCAGCAATTGCAGGGGGCCACGTTGGCAAGGTGCGCCTCGATCTCTTCAATCGATTGTGCCGGCCAGTAATCGGGAACCTCCGTGAAGCTGTCGTCGTCACACAGGACCTTGAGGAAGTCCTGCACGTCGACGATGTCCTGACGCCGCCACCTGTGAGGACTGGTCACCTCTTGCAAGGGATCGTCAGGCGCTTCACACCCATCGTCCAGGGCCTGTTGTCGCTTGTCATTCGCCTGCCGGATGAGGACATTCCAATCGGCCAGTCGAAATGGGCGATTCAGGTCGACCATGGCTACTCGTCCTCTTCCTGCAGGAACGCCGTGCCGGCGCCGAACTGTTCCGTGTCTGCATCGTACTTGAAGTCGAAGGCACCCTGGACCTCACGATCGTCGACATCGACGAGGGTGGCATCGGTGCCCATCTTGAGACGGCCGTCGCTGATCTCGGCGAAAAAGGTGGAGAACGTGGTGATGCTGTCTCCATCGCCGCCGGGGTCGCGGGAGTCGATGATCTTGGTCGTGGCGATGTCGATCAGCGTCGGTTCCATGACCTGGTAGAAGCCGGTGTTCTCGAAGGCGGGAGTGTCGATGCCGGGAAGGCGCTCGTCGTATACGATCGCCTCGCCCACGACCGGCTCCCCGGGGTCCTTGTCGCCTTGGTCGGACGGCTTCGGGTCGCCCCGGTCGGAGGTGGACCGCTTGGCGGCCTCGAAGCCGAAGGGATCAGGGTTGCCGTCGTACTCGACCCGGACGCCGCGCCGCAGGTCGTATCGGATGGGAAGTGCGCCCGTGGCCTCACGGCCGATCCCGGTGCCACCGTCGAACTCCTCTTCCTCTTCGATCGGCGTGGGGAACCTCAACTCTTGCGACACGTCCGCCGGGTAAGCGAAGTCGTAGGGTTCCATCTCGCCAGCCTTCACGGGCGTCCAACACTCGAAGTCGATCGAGCGGGTGTCGGAGTTGTAGTCGGCCTTCTCGACCAGCGATAGTACGTTGGAGTTGGCAACGTAGGGCGCGTTGAAGTCGAGCGTCACGGCGTCGAAGGTTTCGAGATTAAGCTTGTGGAGCGGCGTGCTGAACCGGGCCTTCTTCCAGGTGTTCGAGCAGCGGATCAGCCAGAACGTTGCGCTCTTGAGCACCATGTCGAGCTTGTTGTAGATATAGAAGCTGAACTCCCGCTCTTTCGTGCCGTACTTCCTGACGTTGTGACGAAGGATGACCTTGTTGTCTTCCTCCTGGGCACCAGTGGCCCGCCATCGGGCGACGAGTTTCGTCACCAGGTCTTCGGTCATCGTGTGCTGCAGCTCCAACGTGCCGACCTCGATGTCCGATTCGGTGATTGTGTCAGTAGGCGTCGGTTCGGCCGGCAGGTAGCGGAGGTGGAACGTGTTGTCCTTGAGCACAATGGCGCAACGGGCCTGGAAGGCGATCTCTTCGAGGGCTTGGAGAATTTGTTTGCGGTCGGTCAACGCAAAGTGGCTTGGGTAGTTGGCAAGGCGAGAGCGAACGGCATTGAACGAGGCGGCGTCCGTGTCGAAATCCGTGTTCTGCTGAATCAGGTACTCCATGATATCGACCGTGTTCGGGCCGACCGTGCCTTTGAACGTGATGTAGATTTGGTCGTCCCAGCTCAGATCGGTTCGTTTTGATAGAGCGTCGCTGAGCGTGACCATCGTGGCGATGACGGGGCCGTACTGCTCGGTGCTGACCGTGTAGAAATCCTCGGGCACGTCAATCAAAAAGCGACGGCCGGCGGATTGGATAAATGCCTTGACTCGCTTGACCGTGCCCGGCGTGATGCTGACAACGAACCGTTGCGGCTCGGACGTGGCGACGCGAACCTGGGCACCGGCGTCGGCGAAGAAGTAGCCGGCCGTGTCACCCGTGATGTTGCCGTTGGGCACGAAGCGATTGAATCCGAACGGGCCGCTGGGAAAGGTCGTGCCATCGGCCCTCGGCGTAACCAGCGGGTCGCCCTGTCTGGGATGCTCGGCCGATTGCACCGAGAACTCGTCGGTTTCGCCGAGGAATGAACCGGCGAACTTCGCGCCGTTGATGTCCAGCGTGATCGTCCCGCGCGGGAACTCCTCGCCGCCGAAGACGCGAAACGTGGTGAACTGCGCCGTGGCGTTGTAGGTGCTCCATCCATCGCCGGTCCCAAAGCTGGCTACAATCGTCTTGGCTTGGTCGGTGAGAACGTTAAGGACTTCGTTCTTCTGCTGCTCGAAGCGGTCCTTGTTCGCCATGAATCCTTCGAGTTGCTTCTTGAGTTCCTCATCGCCCGAGGCCGCCGCCTCGCTGACGCTCCAAAAGCCATTGGCGTCGAGCCAGTCGCCGATCTGCTCATTGATGTAGGCCAGGATGCGGTTGATGGCAAACATGCGGTGCGGCAAAAGGAAGTCGATGACGCCGACGCCGGTGGCGAGCGTGCCGGTGGCCGGTTCATTGAGTGGTACCCCCTCAACGTGGACGCATGTTCCAAAACACATCGGCCACGGCCGGCCGATCAGGTCCTCGGGGATGCTCTCAAACTGTCCTTCCTCGGGCGAGAAACCGATCTCGGCGTCTTCGATTTGCGAGATGATGTCCAGCGACACGGTGCGGTCGCCCTCGCTCCAGACCACCGGCGAACTGATCTTGCCACGGAATAAGAGGAACTTGTCGGACAGGTCCAGGCCGTCGAAGTATTGGAAGACCCGCACATCGCGCTGGTGAACGTCGTGGCTGTCGAGGATGATCTTGATCGAGCCATCGCTGTCGTCGAGTGTCACGCTGAGTTGCTGGGAGTCGGCGTTGCCCGAGACGTTGATGACGTTATCGAGTGGTCCGACTTCGAGGATGCGGCCGGGGATCGGGCCAACCGTGCGATCGGCGTAGGAGAGCGGCGCGTCGCCGTCGATCCAATCGACTTCGATGATCGTGACAGGTTCGTTGCCGAGCCGCTCGGCGATCTGGTTGAGGGCGTCATTTGATAGATTGCGGGCCATTACTGCTTCACCCCTTCAAACTCCAATTGGATCGTTTGCATCTCGCCGCCGGGCCAGCCGCCTGCCCGCTTCGGTGTGCTGAACTCGAATGGGTTGCTCGTGAAGTGGCCGACCCAGACCTCCCCAAAATGGTCGGTGAGCCGAACCCGTGCGGCGAAGTAGGATTGGATGAAGGCCCGCAGCTCAAGGGCCTTCATCCGGCTCAGGCCCAGTGGGAGTGTGAGCCGACGCCGGCCGGCCTTCGACTTGACGTAGGTGTAAAGCGTGCCGTCCATCGCCCGCCGGGTGGCGACTTCACAAGTCTCGGCCTCGCCGTCGCCAAACTGCGGATTTGGCAACAGCGTGACGGTCTGGATTGCCGGATAAGGGGCGGCAAGCTCGATCATACCGGGGTGCCTTCAAATTCGAGTGCCGTGCTGATGTTGTGCGGGCCGTTGCGGATGATCGGTTCGTCGGGCGAAACGATCACGCCGGCCCAATGCCGCTTTTCCCAGTCCCGCAGGCTGACTTCCTTGCCGAGCGTTGCAGTAATGAACGAGAGCAGCGATTGGGCTTCGTCCTCCTCCAGGCCGACGAACTCCAAGGTCAACTGTTGCACCTTTGGCCAGATTGGATCGGCAAAGACGACCAGCGTGCCGCCGCGGGTCTCGCGGTTGATTCGCTGGAAGCGGAGCCGGTCCTTGTTGTCCAATTCCGGGCCCCGGAGTGTGACGGTCATCGTGGGTACATCGACCGGCCAGTAGAGTTGGACGCCCTCGACACGCTCCAACGTCGGAACGGTGGTTGAAGGTGGGGCCGGTGCGTTGGGATCGTCCGTCGAGCCAACAAACGGCGTGTACGCTCGGTTTACGCAACCCTCGACGAGCACGAGGTTGACCGCTTGGTGCAGGCTGAGCGTCGTGCTGGCTGAGACGAACCGCTCGATTGTGCGCGATGCCTGCTGGTCCAGCGCGAGCGTACTGGTTGCCACCTTGCTCGCCGTGGCCGAGGCAGTATGCCTAAAGGTGAGTTGGCTGACGGCGTCGCCGGTCGGCGTCGGGTCGGTCCACTGCGTGAGCGCTAGGGCGCTCATGGCCGTGGCGCTGATCCCGTCGGCACGAACGTGAACGACCCCCGCTCTCTGGGCGAACGACAGGATGTTCCCGGTCGGCTCCGGATCGACGTAGATGTAGGCGCCGGCTGAAGCGAAGATGCCGTGCTCGACTTCGATCTCGTTAAACGTGAGCCGGTCGAGCGTGATTTCGGTAAAAAAGATCGGCGTAGTGGCCGCGACGTGGGTGACCTTGTTGCCGTGGGCTCCGCTGTCCAGGTCCAGACTGTTTGCGCCATCGAGGTGGATCGTAGAATTGCGCCCTTCGGCCCAATCCCACAGCCAAAGCTGGCTTTCGGCCGAAACCTCGATTGTGGGCACGGCGAGGCCGGTGGCCGAAGCGGCGAATGTGAGAGCATTGGACGCCGAGACCGCCTTGCTCAAGCTGCGTTCCGCTTGGCTGCCCAGCGACAGCGGACTGCTCGCCCCAATGGCGTGGACCAGTGTAACTGAAGCCTGGTCGGTTACGGTCAGCGTATTCGAGGCCGAGCATTCAATTGTGGAAGTGGCAAGACCGGTCGTCGAATCCGAGAATGCGAGGGTGCTGGACGCCGACACTACGGCGCTCAGATTGCGCACGGCTTGGTGGTTGAGGGAAAGCGGACTATTCGCTTCGCCAAGAATCACTGCCGCCCTCGTAGCCTGGACACCCAAACCCAGAGTGTTCTCCGCGGAGACTACGAAGGAGCCGACGCCGCTGGCTGCGTCTTCCAGCGCAAACGTACTGGTGGCGGAGGCATGGCGGACAACGGAACCGGTTGCTTGTTGAGAGAGTGTGAGATTGGAGTGGGCATTCCGGATGACCTCGCCGATTGCCTGACCCAGAAGCGACAGTGCGTCCGTGGCCTGAACGACAAAGGCCACGTTCGCTTCAGCCGCGCTGGCTAACCCCAACGCATTCGAGGCGGAGCAGACGGCCACCTTGCTCGCATCAGCCGCATCATCCAACGCAAGGACACTGTCGGCAGTGACTTGGCGGACGACTGTTTGGGCGGCCTGCTGTGAAAGGGTGAGAACCGACTGGGCGAGCTTGACCACGTCGCCGGCGGCCTGGCCCGCGAGCGATAGGGAGCCGTACGCATCGACGAAGTAGACAGTGCTGACCCCGGCGCCATCGGAAAGGCTCAGCGTGTTGGAGGCAGAGCGACCGATCGTTCGATGGACGGCGGCAGTGTCCGAAAGCGACAGTGTGTTCGCAGTCGACCGGCCGGCGACTGTGTTGTATGACGCCGATTGCGAAACCCCGAGGTCATTCCCCGCGCTTACGAACGTGCCTTCAGGCAAAGCGGCGAGGACCTCTACGCCCTGCCGGGTGACGATCAGTCCGGGCGCATTCTGCCCCAAAACCTCGATCCCTTGCCGGGTCACTTCCAAGCCGGGCGGCGGGGGCGGGTCGGAGGCCATGACCTCGACTGCCTGGCGAGTGACGCGCAGCTTTCGCTCGGGTGCCGGGTCGGACCCCATCACCTCGACCGCCTGGCGGGTGACGCGCAGCACGCGCTCGGGCGACGGGTCGGACGCCACCACCTCGGCAACCTGGCAAGTGGTCCGCAGCAGTCGCTCAGCCGGCGGATCGGAGGCCACGACTTCGGCGACTTGCCGGGTTACGCGGAGATCGGCCATGTGGAAACGTCCCTCTTACTGCGGTCAGGTTCCCACCTTGATGCCGAATTGCGTGCCGCCCACACCCGTAGCGGTCCACGCGGAGCCGGTATCCGGGTCCGTTTCCAGAATCCGCGTGGCCACTTCGTAACCATCCGTGGCGACGTTCGTTGCCTCTCCGTCGCTAGTTGTGGTGCCGGACTTGACGGGTTGATAGAAGTCGATGTCTCCAGGGAACTCGTTCATCCGAACGTCCGTGTTGACCTGCAGTCCGAAGATCGGTTCCGTGGTGATCGTCGAGAGGTTGCCGAAATCGTAGAGATCGGTGTCATCTTCGGTGCCGCTCTCGACATGGGACGTGTCATCGTCCGTCGGAACGTCGTCGACCATCGCGTAGTTGTCGGTGCCGGAACCGGGCGTCCAATCACTGGCATCGCCATCAGCGCTGGGCAGAATGCCCTCGACGACAACCCGGCCCAAGAAATCGTTGTTGGTCGTCCCGTCGATGTCGCAGATATAGATGTCGTCAAGGTGCTGATAGTACGACCCGAACTGGAATCGCACAAAACGCGAATCGCCGTCACTTCGCGTATCCACGTCCGAGTCGCTCAGCACGTTCACACTGTCGACGCGGACCTCGTAGGAACCGGCCGTATCGTGGCACACCACCTTCGCTTCGATGTAGTGCCACTTTTCGAGTGCCAGTGCAGGAGCCGAAGTCGTGGCCAGGTGGCTTCCGCCCCCGCCATGCGCGGAAAGCCGGCCGTCACTCTGAACTTTGAGCGAGAACTGAAAGTAGGTGGAACTGGCGAGCCGCCCGATAACGAGGATTTCCTTGTCGTCGGGAAAAGACGATTCAAACTTCACCGCCATCCCGACAATCCACGTATCGTTGGTTGGGATGTCGTCCGCGGGCACCACGTAATAGAAATACTGGTAGGTCCTCGGATAGGAGAACGCCCCTTGGAGCGAATAGCCGCCGGTGCGTCCGGTTGCCAGTTTGACCTCAGAGCAGTAGTTGGAAAGGGATACTCCGTGGAATTTCCCGTATTTCCGATTCAGGATGTCTTCGACGAGCGATCCGGTCGTCGTACCGAACGTCTCGAAACCTTCCATCCATCGCAAAGACATGACTGCACCGCCTATCTGGTTACGTGCCCACCTTGATTCCGAACTGTGCGCCGTTGACGCCCGAGACGGTCCATGCGGAGGATGTGTCCGGGTCCATTTCCAAGACCCGTTGGACCGACGTGTAGGAGTCGTCGGCAATGTTCGTCGCGTCCCCGTCACTTGCCGTGGTGCCCGATTTGACGGTCTGGTAGATGTCTAGGTCGCCGGGAAAGGCCGTCATCCGCGGCTCCGTCTTGAGCACAACGCCCAAGATGTCTTCGTCCGTAATCGTCGAAAGGTCGGTGTACCCATAAAGGTCCTCATCGCCCTCGGTGCCACTCTCGACGAAGGAAGTGTCGTTGTCGGTCGGGTTGTCGTCGACCATCGCGTAGTTGTCGGTGCCGGAGGCGGGCGTCCAATCGCTGCTGTCGCCATCGGCGTCGGGGAAGATGCCCTCGACCATGATTTGCCCCAAGAAGTTGTTGTTGACCGTGCCGTCCGTGTCGCAGATGTAGATGTCGTCGAGGTATTGATAATACTCGTCACAACGGAACCGGACGAATCGCGTGTCCGCCCCGGTGCGCGTGTCGACATTCGAGTCGCTCAACACAGCGACGCCGTCGACGCGGACTTCGTAGGAACCGGCCGTGTCATGGCATACGACCTTCACCTCGAAATAGTGCCACCGGTCCTTCTTGTAGACCGCGTTGACCGTCGTTGCGAGGTGCGTGTTTCCGGCCCCATACACGGCGACCTTCCCGTCGTCGAGCAGTTTCAGAGCGAAGTTCCAATAGCTCGTCGACGGGCTGGTATGGGCCAGGACAACGAGGGAGTTGTTGTCGGGAAAGGACGAATCGAACTTGACCGCCAGACCGATGATCCAAGTGTCATCAGTTGGCACGTCATCGGCAGCGACGGCGTAGTAGAAATACTGGTAGTTGCTGTTGAGCGCAACGGCAGAACGCCCGCCGTTGCGACCTGTCGCCAACTGCATCGACGAAGCATAGTTGCTCAAGCCGATGCCGTGGAAGTTGCTGTATCTGCGATTTAGACCATCGTAGACCGTGTCGCCGATCGTCGTTCCGAATGTTTCAAACCCCTCGGCCAGTCGCAGAGCCATCACACCATCTCCCTTAGCTGGTCTTTTTGAAGCCAAACTCGGCGGCGTTGACGCCCGCGGGTTCCCAGGCGGCGGACGTGTCCGGGTCTTGCTCGAACACAGTGGCAACCGTCCTGAAGTTCGTCTCGTCGGTCACAGTCTCCGCCGCGGACTCAGACTCCGTGGTGCCGGATCGGACGACGTGCGCGAGGTCCTGGTTGGCGACGGTGAGCTTGCGTGCGTCCGTGTTCACCTGCACGCCGCGAATCTGGTCGGGGCTGCTGGTGAGGTTTTCGTAGCCGTAGGTGTCCTTGGCGTCTTGCGTGGTTGTCGACACGTTGTCCGTGCCGTCCAGGTCGCTCGGGTTCTCGTCCACCAGCGCGTAATTGTCGGTGCCGCTGCTTGGTGTCCAGTCGGACGAATTGCCATCGGAGGTGGGTAGCAGACCTTCGACAAACACGGGGCCGATGAAATCGTTGTTGACCGCCCCGTCGCCGTCACAGATATAGATGTCGTCGATGAACTGGCCGGTGGTATCTGCGGCGAACTCAATCAGACTCGCCGGCGTGCCTGTGTCGACCCCGCTGCCGCTGGCCGACTCGATGCCATCGACTCGCAGTTCCCAGCTTCCGGTAACCGCATCGATCACGACCTTCAGTTCGATGTAGTGCCACGCATCATCCCAGAAGACCGTCTCCTCGCCGCCTGAATCGCCACTGGTGCCGAGCGTTGTCGACCCCTCTTTGACGAAGATTCTCCCGGAGGCGTCGGTCTCCAGATCCAGCGAGTTGAAAATCCGTAAGATGTCATCTCCGTTGCTTGTGTTCCCCTTCATCGCGAAGCCGACGATCCAGGTCGTCTTTGTATCGGGGAACTGCTTGCGAAACCCGAGACCCGAGTAGCCTTGGCATTCCAGGCTCTTGCCCAAGAAACGGCCTTCCGCCAGATACCCTGCAGAAGAGAACCACGACGTATCCCACTTCGCGGCAATACCGGCCTCCACGCCGGTCTGGGTGGCCGCGCCGGTGCCGGTTCCGTAGAGTTCAAAACCTTCGATCCAGCGTAGTGCCATGTGGCGTCTCCTCTGCGCATTGGGTAACACCGATCGGGCGCGCTTCCCGCGCCCGATCGGTGGCGGTGCGGGCTTCGGTGCTTAGGCCGTGACCGTGTAGGTGGCCTTGAGTTGGTCGCCGTTCTGGACGTCCACGTCACCCGAGTCGAACAGGGCGGTGGCCCAGAGGGTCGAGCCGGCCGCGTGGTCGCCCTTGTTCTCCGGGGCCGTGCCGCCGCCGACCAGGAACAGGCCCTTGATCGTGCCCGTGGCCGTGATGTCGAACACGACGACCGTGCCGTTGGTGATCGTCTGGGATGCGGCGGCGTCGGGGTTCCACACCGGCCGGGTCGTGGCGCTGTCGCCGTTGCCGGGGTCGGTGTAGTCGGCGAACTCGTCCCAGCCGTTGCCCGCCTGGTCGATCTCGTCGTAGGTGTCGGCGGCTGCCAAGGCGGTGAAGTTGGCGTTGTCGATCAGCCCGAGATACCAGGTGGTGATCTGCGTGGCGGCATCGAACTGGGTGTTGAGGATCTGGTCCTTGCCCTCGTTGGTGATACCGTTGGGGAATTCATACACGCCGATCAGTCGGCCGTCCCGCCAGTGTTCGACCTGGAAGCGACCACGAGGGCTGAGGTTCGAGGCGGCCTGGGGCTTAGTGGGGCGCACGATCTCGACGCCCGCCTTGTTCTAGAGGTTGAGGTGACTTTTCATCGTCGATCTCCAGAGAAGAGAAGGGTGGGATGGGACTACAGGGTGGACGTGCCGCGCCGCAGTTCGCGCCGGACGCCGGCGGCGATGGTTCGCGCGGTTTGACGGGCGGACTGACCGCCTTGAACGCTGACGTGGATGTCGCCAATGTTCGTGACCGGCCCGCCCTCTTGGCGGTAGACCGGCCGAACACCGGCGTTGATCGCTACAAGCTCGGAGAAGAACCTGCGGGCCGACCGGGCGTTGACCACGAACTCGCCAGGAGAGAGCATGGCCGGAATGGTATCGGTGCCCTGCGGCAGAAAACCGCCCCCAGCCAGATGGCGGGCGACTTGGACCAGGCCGCCGGCCGACAGTTTTTGGACCAACCCGCCCTTGGCCGAGGTCACGGTCGCAGCGGTCGGGATGCTCGGCATATTGATCTGACCGCTTGCCCGCGCCATTCGCTCGAACGCATCGGCTGCGGCCAAGCTCGATTCGGCCAGGGATCGGGCCGGGCTGGTCGCGTTGCTCAGGTTGAATTGAACCTGGCTGGTGGAGGTGGCGGCCCGTTTGCTTTCCTGCTCGACCTGGTAAAGGAACCGCTCGACCTGGCGGAGTTGCTCTTCCCCGCCGCCCTCGGCGAACGGGTTGCCTTTGAGCTTTTCTCGAACTTCCAGGCTCTCTTGGAGGATCTGCAAGTTCCGCCCCAGAGCGTCATACTCGGCGCCGACGATGAAGCCCTTGTTCTCTTCGTAGAACGCCCGGGCACGGTTGAACAAGTCGATGAACTTTTCGCGGGTCAGGTCCGAGCTGCTGTTGAGCCGGACCATCTCCTCGGTGAGCATCGTCAAGCCCTGTTGGGTATCGCTCAGCTCCTTGGTCCGCTCCGGGCTGTAAAGCCACCCGAGGAATTCTGTTTCGGTGAACCCGACCGGATCGAGCGGGTCGCTGACATTACCGCGAATCCGCACGAAGTTTTGCCGCAATTGTTGCTCAGCAACTCTCGCTTCGGCCCGCTGCCGTAGCAGTTCGTTGCGCCGGTCGAATTGCTTCTGAACCGCCTCGCCGATCCGGGCGACGTCGCCCGCGAACTTCTCGCCGCTGAGGGCTTCCAGATCGGGAAGGAACCGAAGCTTCACTTCGAGGTCACGGGTCGATTCCTCGATCTGGGCGTTCAGACCGGCCAGCGCCTCGGGGGCGGCCCGAAGGGTTTTGATCTGGGTCGAGTCGAGTTGCCGGGACAGGTTGCGGCTGAGGTTGGTCAGATCGATGATCTGCCCAACGTCGAGGCTCTCGCTGGTAAGGGCGATCCGCCGGAACTCGCGGAACGCCTCCTGGTAGCTCGCAAGCCGCTTCGCCCGCTCGGCCGCCGGGAGTTCCTTGTCGTCCTCGAATAGACTGGCCGACTCTTGCAGCCGCACGGAGAGAACCTTGAGGCGGTCCAGGTTGCGATTCTCACGGTCTGCCGCTCGCTGCGCCTCTTGGGCTCGGCGCTGTTGGCTCTGCCGCAGTTGCTCCTCGGCGACAAGCTGCTGCTGTAAGACACCTCGGACGGCTTCGGCTGCTTTGGCTTCGAGTTGCCGGTTCTTCGTCCGATCGGCGATGGCCTCGGCCTGTTTGGCGAAGGCCGCCGCGCGGTCGAACTGGGCCAGGGCATCGCTCGTCTCTTCCGTGGTGGTGGCGCGGGCCAACAGCGCCGCAGCATACTCGGCGACCTTCTCTGCACGCTGGGTGTACCGCTCGAACTGCCGCGTGTCGCCCAGTCGCTTGTTGTTCCGCTCGAAGGCGTCGTCGGAGAGCCGATCCCGGACTGAGATGCTCCGCCGTTGCGACTCGGTGACGGCCGCGATCGCGTCCTCTTCCATCTGCTGGTAGCGGCGAACCCGGTCTTCCTGCACGCGGATGATCGCGTCGGCCGTGCTCTTCGTATCTTGGACAAGTCGTTCGTTCGCCTCGCGAGCGGCATCGACGTTCTGGAAGTGGAGCTTCCGCTGCTCGGCGATCTGCTGCTGGACAATCTGCTGGATCTTCTTCGACGCCTGCTCGGCCGCTTTGACCCGCTCCTCCTCGTCGGCGCGGAACTTCCGCATGACTTCCCGCGACGCCTCGGTGCGGATCTTGTCGTACTGCCGACGCTGCTCGACGATCCAATTGCCGATCCCCTCGCCGAGCGACTTGGCGATGCCGGCCGCCGCCAGCCCGGCCGCAAAGCCACCGATGGCCTTGTTGGCAAGCGACGCATCCTTCGCCAAGGTTCGGGCCTTCAGGCTCGCATAGGCCGCCTTCACAGCAAATGCAGTCAAGGCCAGCGCCCCCGCGCCCAACACGGGCACTAGGGCCTTACCGACGCCAATCAGCGTGTCCACGCCGCCGATCACACCGAAGAAATCGCGGGCCGTCTTCACCAGGGCCGTGCCCAGTTCGACGGTGAAGAAGTTCTTGAGCTTGTTCAGGTCTTTCGTGACTTGCTCAACGTCCGTCTCCATGATGGCCTGGAACTGGTCGTTCAGTTCCGTGAGGTCCGTCTTCTCCAGTTCCGCCAGGCTCCGCTCGAACGCATCGGCCCCGGTCCCGGTCAGTCGAAGCACTGCGTTGAGGCCCCGCACCCGCGGGAAGAGCTTGGCGATGGACGTGGTGGAGCCGTCGGTGGTCGAAATCACCGCCTTCATCGCACCGACGAAGCCGAGTGCCGACACAGCTTGCTCGCCCGACTCGTACCCTAACTGACGCAGGGCCTTCTTCATCGCCGTGGTCGGTTTGACCAGCGCGGTCATCGCGCCACGAATCTGCGTGGCGGCCTCGGCCGTCTTTACGCCGCCGATCGTCACGGCTGCATACGATGCCTGCAATTCGTCGAGACTGATGCCAAGCTGCGCGGCCATCGGCGCGGTCCGGCCGAAACTGACGGCCAATTCGCTCGCTCGGGTACGGCCCAGCTCGATCGTCTTGAAGAACTTCGCTGCGACCGTTTCGGATTCCGACGCATCCTTGCCGAAGGCGTTGAGCGTACCGGTGAGCAAGTTGACCGAATCCTCGGTGCTCGCTACCGCAACCTTCGAGAACTTCAGCGAGGTGGTCAGCACGTCGACCTGGTTGGCCGTGCCCTGAATCTGGTTCGAGATGACCTGATACAGGCCCTCGCTCACATCGCCGAGCGGTTGGTTGAATTCGTCCGACAGGCCCCGCACCGTGGCGGCCAACTGATTGAGGTTCTTGACCGGCGAGATGGTGCGAATCTCGGCGATCTGCCGCTGGAAGTCGATCGAGTCGTTGTAAGCGTCGTTGATGGCGTTGCGGACCATGCTCAGCGCACGGACGATCATTTGCGTCGCCACGACGCGGGCCAGCGTCTCCCAACTGATCGTCAGGGCCTTGGTGGAGCGGGTGCCCGTCTCGCCCAGCTTGCCGTAGGACTTCTCGACCCGCTGGAGCCCATCAGCGATCTTGTTCTCCGCGCCGGTGAAGCTCTGGCCGAGGTTGTTTTGGATGCGGCGGACGTCATCGAGTGACTTGCCCGACCGCTTGGCGTATTCGGCAACCTTGGTGGCCGCACTCTCGAAGGCCCGCTTGTGTTGGGTACGGGCGACAGCCGGTATCTCGCCGAACTTGGCCTTGACGTTTTCCAGATGGTTCAGGACCGAATCGGCTTCCGAGCGGGTCGACGCTGCTGTCCCCGAAGTGCCTGGAGTCGATCCTGTTGCTGCCCCGCGTGCCCGTGCAAGTCGGTCGAGACTGGCGAATGCCCGATCCGCCTCACTCTTGATCCGCTTCAGCGCCCCGACCGTCTTGCCGGCCCGCTTGTTGAACAGATCGAGACCTTTGCCCGTCCCACCGACTGTTTTCTCGAACTTCGCCAACACGCCGTCCAACTCGCGCAGCGTGTTGAGCGCTTGCGAGGCATCGAAGCCGAGTTTGGACGTGAGTTCTTCCATTGCTGTCGAAGCCGACGCGACCCGTCAGCGCGGGTCTTGGCCGAACGGCCGTGGAGGTGGAATGCGTGGGGCCGGCCGATCAAGAGACCTTGATGCGGACGGCCTTGATGTGGCGGCGGGGGTCGGGCAGCCGCACCTTTTGGGCGAACTGCCGAAACGCTTTGGCGCCGGCCTCTTGGAACTGGTAGGGGCCGGGCTGTTTCAGTCGGTAGAAGAGTCCGGGGTCGGGAGTGATATTGGCGTTGTTGAACTCGTTGTAGATGAGGTGTTCGAGCGTGGTCGCATAGTGGAAGTGGTACGTGCCCTTGCTTCGGTCGATCTCCAGGCCGCCGTCACCGGCACGCCGACCTTTACTGCGGCGGTCGGGGGCAACTCCGGCTGTCCCGGCCGTGAGCGAAAAGCCTACGGCCCGGGCCAGGTGGTAGAACGTCGAGACCGACGCTCCACTCCACACGGGGATCAGGGCGACGACCGTGGCGTCCAACCATTCATGGGCCGCCTCGGCAATCGCCTGGCTGAAGTCCTCGTGCAGGGCCGCCCGGTAGCCGGTCAGGTCGATGCGTGGTGCGCGGAGCGTTCCTTTGAACTTCATGGTCAGCAGCCCTCACCCTCTCGGCGGCTCGGCGGCGCCCCTGGGCATCCGTGCCCCGGCCAGGTGAGCCTCCCGCTCCGCTTTGTCGTGATCCCGCACCTGGTCGTAGGCGAGAATCAACGCCTGGGTGTGGACGCCGCAGTCCTCCCAGTTGGCCTTCACTCCTGGCGGCCGGACGCCGAGTCGCTCGCAGGCTCGCCAGACGGCGTACTCTCCGGTTCGGTACTTGGGCCAGAGGATGCGTCGCTGGCCGGCTGCTGACCACGTAGAAAAACCTGCCGCGCCTCTTCGAGCTTCGCTTCGTCCAGGCAGTTGGCTTCCCAGACGAGCCCAACGACGCGGTTGATCTCTACCTGCGAGAAGCCCGCGTTGCGGAGGTCTTCGGTGTAGTTCGTCCACGTTTTGGGGTTGTCCGGGTCGACGGTGTCCCACTCGACCTCGGACGGTTCGAGCGACTTGACGACCATGTAGGCCACGCGGCGGCGGCCGTGGGCGATCATGGCGCTTCGCCAATTCGCATCGTCTTCGTTCGGTTCCTTGCCCGCCTTGGTCAGGCGAACAGGCGGCTTGGGCTCGGGACACAGCTTGTCGAACTCGTCCATGTCGGCCAGGCCACGGGCGCGAAACACGATCTGGTCTTCGCCGCGCGGCAGGACAAGGACCTCTTCGGCCGGCAGTGTGCCGGGGTCGATTCCACCGATCTTCATAGGTAGGCTCCGATTGGAGGGATGTGACAAGGGGAAGGAGAGGAGGAGGGATCGCGAGACTACGATTGGCTCTCGCGGCTGATGGTCGGCTCGACGGCATTGCACCGGCCGCTGACCGAAACGGTTGCCTCGCCCAGGTCGAACTCCTTGCTGTCAGCGCGGAAGTCGGGGAAGATCGAGATTTCCATGTCGGCACCGCCGCAGGGCGGGATGTGCTCGACTTCGACGTCCACGGCGAAGGGTTCACACGGGTCGGCCGAACTGCTTACCCACTCGGCGGCCCCGCCACGACCCTTGATGGCATCCATCGGCGTGATGGCCTCGCCCGTGCCGGTGGTGACAAACTCGTAGACGAAGTCGAGGTTCACGTCCATCGGCACCTGATTGCCTTCGCGCACGGTGTCCAACTGACCGCGATCCAGTTCGTACTCGTACTCCGAATTCTCGGTGTACGTCAGGTTTCCGTCGCCGACCTTCACGTCAATCTGCTGTGGCAGGAACGTAATCACGGCATCATCGACCGGGATGCCGTCGGCGGTGGCCAGTGCCGGCGTGAACTCGATGTTCGTGGTCGTTGCGCTGCCATCGGCGGGCGTGCGGCCGGTGACGGTGTAGGTCACGTCGGTCGCGCCGACGACGGTGAATCGGGCTCCGATCGGAACCACGTCGGTCCCCAGCTTGCCGTTGACGACGATGGTGTCGATGTCAAAATCCGTGTCGCCGTCAGCAGGCGGCGTGGTCGATTCGTTGACGGCGGCCGTGCCGCTGAAGCCGTCAAGAATTCTGATTGTAGCGTGTCTCAACTCTATACGCGCCATTACTACATCTCCTGTCAAGAAACTAGAGGTAACAAGTTCCGTGTGGCCAATTGCCAGACTTAGCGTGTTGCTGAAGACGCCATCTAAGTGTGCTGTAATTCACACCCAAGGCTTCAGCAGCTTCTTTGACACAGCCATACTCGGCTCCATCCACAAGGACACGTTTTGCGCGGTGGGACTTTGTGCCCTTGCGTGATTCACTCATGCGACGGCGGGCTTGAGGCGAAGCCTTCCGCCCCTTTGAAGCCAAACCGATTTGTCGGCCATGTTCCTTTCGATCAAAAGGCTCATAAGTAGCTTTGCCGCTCTCGACAAGTCGCCGCACTGTTTCACGGGACACTCCGAGACCTTCTGCTGCATCCTTCATGCAACCATATCGAACACCGTTCAGAACGGCGGATTTGGCACACGGATGGTCCGCGCCCCGCCCGTTCATCTCGCGAAGGCGAGTAAGCACTTCCGGGCTGCATTCTCTTCCTTTGCAGGCTTCACTGATCTTTCGGCGGGTTTCCTCAGAATGCGGGCCAAGCTCGCTTCCGCTGTGAGCTTCACTCATCCTCCGTTTGGTTCCATCCGACGCTTGCCACCCAAGCGATCCATCACCACCCAGCGTTAGGTTGTACCCAGATGGTGCGAAGGTGTCTAAAGCGAGGACTGTACGGTACTCCATCATCTTGGCCCATCGATCATCTCCCTCGTACCAAGGTTCAAATAGCAGGCTGTTGATTCCGTACTTCTGGATCGCTTGATAAACAAGTTGTGAACCATGCCCTGAGATGTGCTCTCGACAACGTCTCTCAAAGTCGACAGTAGCACCGACATACTGCTCACCAGTGATGAGGTTCGTTATGACGTAGACCGTCGTCATGTGGTCACCATGAGGTGCATTCTGTACCGGGCATCGACGGCGCTCTGGCGGAGCCGATCGTCGCGGCTGATCTGTCCGAAGTGAATCACGCGGATCGCATCCCGCTTGCCGGAGCGGAGCGTGAGGCAACCGAGTAGCGACTGGTCGTCATCCGGCCCTTCTCCCCACTTCCGCACGGGGATCGGCCCGCCGGCCGCTTGAAGCAACACGCCGGCTTGCTGCACGATGTCGTAGGCGTTCTTGGTCTGGCCGCCCATCATGCTCGTCAGCAGCAGGTTCACGTCCACGTCGAGCCGAAAATAGCCCCGGCTGAGTTCCGTTACGGCCGGGCCGTTGATGCGGAATTCGACGTGATCGTTCGCCCGCATCTTCTCGGCCTCGCGTTCGTCGAGCCCTTCAATCAGGATGGGCAGTTCGATCCCGTCGGCCGCCTGCTTGAAGTAGTCGGCGGCCGAGGCGAATATCCATCGCGGCCAGTGCGGGTTGGGGATGCTCATTGTCGACTGGCTCCCACCGCGAGGCTCAACAGGCTATCGGCCGTGACCAGGTGGACTTGTTCGGGCGCACGGCCCATCAGTTCCTTGCCGACGACGATCCATGCCGCACCGAACTCGAATTCCCAGATGGCCTTGATCTCGTAACGACGGCCGTTGTAGACCAGCCAGTCGTCGCTGGTGAACACAAAGCCATCCGGCATATCACGGGCGTCGATGATGAATTTTCGTAAGCCGCTATCGAAGCTGCCACCATAGACGAACGCCTTGTTGGCCGAAATCTGCGAGATGCTCTGGATCACCTCGCGGCTGACCTTGACGGGCAAGACGACCGCCCGCCGGACGACGAACACGTCCTTGTCGATCTGTTTGCGGCCGGTTCGCACGTCGGTCTCGGTGTCATTGAGACGATAGACGCTCACCGTTCCTCCGTACTGCCGTTTGAGCGAGTACAAGGTTCGCTGGATCATCCGATTGAGCGTGCGGTCGGCCGGGTACATCAACGTTTACCTGTCCAGGGCCCTTTCCAGCCGCTGCATAACGACCGTGTTCTGGGCGATCACGGTCGAGCAACGATCGACCAGTGGCAGCAAAACCTCCCGCTGCTCGTCTTCAAGGGTCTCGATCCGCGCGGCCAGCCGGTCCTCCCGGCGATAATCCCGCCACAGGAAGAAGATCACGGCAATCAACAGCGGCCCGAACTGCTTGAGCAGCCACATCAGGTCCATGAAGTTGTCCACGGTGCGTTCCTCGACAGCGTTGGAGACAAGACGGGCAGAGCAAGAAATGGGAAGGGACGCCCGGCGCGGAACACGACGAAAGCGTGCCGCACCGGGCAATCCCCCGAACGACAAGAAGGCGATCAGCCCTGGAGCACCACGGCCAGGTCCGGGTCGAGGACCGCGACGCCGGCCAGGATGTCCATGTTGACGACCGTGCCCTGCTTGATGCTGTTGTATTGCATCGTGATACGCATGGCGATGTCGTTGTACGCTGCCACGGCGGCCATCACGCCCATCGACTGGTTGGGCAACGCCAGCGGCCGGGTGACCAGGGCCAGGGCGTCACGGTGCAACGCGAGGTTCATCGCGCCAGCCGGGCCGGGGAAGGCTAGGTCGTTGTCGGCCAGGGCGGTTTCGAGCGGGCGGTCGAGCCAGACGACCCGATCGGAGCCCGATGCCTCCGACTCGATCACCGTGTAGGTGTGGCGGCTGCCACCGGTGCCGAAGGAGACGAGCTGACCGACCTGGAGCGACTGGGTGAAGCCGTCGACCGTGATGCCCTTGGTGTAGTCGGCCGGGTAGTCGCCCTTGACGCTCTGGGCCTTGTACACGGTGATGGCTGCGCCGGCCTCGGTGGCGAACTTGTTCGCCTCGTGGAGCGTTACGGCCGTCGTGTCGCCAGCGGCGGTCGTGGCCGCGGTCACGTAGGTAGGCTGGTCGTTGCCTTCGACCACGGCGTACTCACCCGCCTGCGCCTCATAGCCGGTGATGGCCACTGCCTGCGAGCCGGTCGCACCGATGCTCGCGGCATTGGTCACGGTTCCGGTCGCCACGTCGGACGTGCCTTCGGCGATGTCGTTGACGTTCTGGTCCATCCAGGTGTCGAAGCCGAGGATGCGGCCCAGCCGGGCGTTTTCCAGGGCCGTTCCGCCATCGCCCCGCTGATCGGCCGCGATGAACAACTCGTTCTTGAGCAGGGCCGTCTCGCTGGCCGAGCCGAGCACCAGGTTCCGCGCCGTCACCGGGGCCTTGTTGTCGTTGAGCACCTTGCGGGCTTCGAGCAGGTAGTCCTTCGAGTTGTCCTCGTCGAGGTTCAACAACCGCCCGACTCGCTTGGCCGGACCGCTGAGAAACCGGTGGACCTGACCGAGCACCGCGCGATCGACGCCGCGAGCGATGACTTGCATGGCCGGCAGCAAGTAGATCGCGACCAATTCCTGGAACGACTTGCTCGCCTCGCCATCCTTGATGACGAACGAGTTGTAGATGTGCTGATCGAGCGGGACCTGCACGTTGGTCGAACGGGCGTCCTGGGTCTCGACGTCGTCGTCATCCGTCTTGCGGCGAATCTTGAAGCTGGCCGGCTGCCGGGTGTTGACCACGTCGCCGAACTCACGGACCTCGTCCTCGAAGTCACGGTGGACCATCGCGGCGGCCACCATGTTCTCTTCGAGGATGGCCAGGCCCTCTTGCGCCCATCGCTCGGGAATGTAGGCGTCGTTGTCGTTGGCGTAGCAGGTGGGCTCCGCCGAGGAAAGGTAGAGAGGATTCATCGTGAGGAGTTCTCCGTTGTGGGGTGTTGCGGCGAGTGCCGCGAAAGGTGGGACAAACGAACCCCTGGAAGAAAAGGTCAACGGCCGCGCTTCGGTTTCAATCCGAGAAGCTCAGGGTTCTTCTCGCGGATTTCGCGGTACTGCGTGGGAGACAGCTTCCGCACGTCGATCTGGCCGTTCGCTCCCGGTGCAAGGCCACCGGTAGCCGAATTTCCGCCGATGCCACTGACGACACCGGATTTGAAGAGGTTGCCGTACAGGTCGGGCAATTCCTGCATCCGCTTGACCGCGTTCTCGGGCGTGCGCTGGGTCATCACCGACTCGCCCGTTTCGAGGTCGACGTCGGCGAAGTCGATCATCGGCTCGAACTCGCCGAGCCCGCGCCCCTTCTCGTCGGTCTTCTCGACCATCTTGGTCATGGGTCGCAATAGCGCGATGACCTGCGACGGGTTATACGCCTCGTGCGAGACGGCGGCGTCCTGGAGCGCCCGGGAGATCGTCGACTCCATGTAGCGGCGCTCCCAAACCTCGTACTGCTTCTCGGCCTCCGCCAGTCGCTCGCTGTATTCCTCTTCGAGCTTCTTGCGATCGTGCGCCGCCTGCTGCTCCTTGGTGCGATACTGGGCGCGGAGGTTTTCGAGCGACTCTTCCAGCTTGTTGCGTTCGTCCTTGCTGAGGCTCTCGTTTTCCAGGAGTTGCTGGTACGACTGCTCCAGCGATTCGTATTTCTCCTGGTGCTTGCGACGGTCACTCGCCAGGAACTTGTTAACCTCTTCCTGGGTGAACGTCCGATCGCCGCCTTGATCGCCCTGGTCGCCTTGACCGCCATCGCCTCCCTTTTGGTCGGCATTATCGGTTTGGCCACCTTCGCCACCGCCGTCGCCTTCGTTGTCGTAGCAGGTCGCCAGTGGGTCGGAGAGGTACAGGTCGCACAACATGGTCACACTTCCTTTCATCAGGAAACCCTACTCAGTCGAATGGCGTCGTCGTCGCGAAGGAACGGTCGCAGGTATCGCCACGCCAGAGCGTTGGGCACACCGTTGACAATGTGTTCGATCGGGACATGGGCGCGGGAGTAGGTTGTCCGCACCGACGCATAGCCCTGGGAAACGATTCCCAGGTTCTCCAATTCCAGTTCGGGGTCCTTGCCGTCGAGCAAGGAATGGGCGATCTCGTAACAGGCGATCCGTATCGCCTCGGGAACCTCCGTGTCGTCACCGCGCGGGAACTCCAGCACTTGCTCGGCCTCGGCCGCGCGGATCGTCTGATCGCTTGCCCCCGAGCCGAGTGCATGGACCGAGTGTTTTCGGCCCTTGAAGTTCAGCGTGTCGATCACGAGTGTCGCCGCACGCAACGCCCTGGGACGATCGATCGGCCTGGCTTGCGACCATGCGTGCTCGTGCAACCGCATGGCGAAGTAGTCCGCCGCTTCCTGGACCGAACCGTAGGTCTCTTGCGAGATTCCTTTGGGCTTTTGAGGGTCCACGGGCTGCGGAGGGCTCGCCGGACCGATCTTCAACACCTCGGTGGCATCGAATGGAATCCCGTAGATCATGCCGCTCGGCGCGAGGACAGCACCTTGCCATTTGTAGGTCCCGGCCAGATTCCCGAAGGTCGACACGGCGTCGATCACCGGATCGATCTTCAGCACCCCCGTGGCGTTGTAAGGAACTGCGTAAATGCAGCCGTTGGAGGCTACAACGCCGGCGTTCCACTTGTGGGCACCGGGAAGGTCACCGAAGGTCGACGTGGTGTCGGAGTCCGGATTGATCTTGAGCACCTGGGCAGCGTCTCTCGGAATCCCGTAGATGATCCCGTTCGGCGCCAGGACGCCGAAGGCCCATTTGTTTGTCTCGGTCCCCAGGCTGCCAAAGGTGGTCGCTGTGTCAGCGGCGGGATCGATCTTCAGAATCGCGGCGTGGTTCTTCGGAATCCCGTAGATACAGCCGTTGGGCGCCAGAACGCCGTCAAACCACTTGTTTGTCCCGGTAAAGTTCCCGAAAGTGGTCGCCGTGTCGGTGGCAGGATCGATCTTCAGAACTTCGGTGCTGCTGAACGGAATCCCGTAAATGCAACCGTTCGGTGCCAGAACGCCGCCGAGCCATTTGTTTGTTCCGGGCAGGCTGCCGAATGTGGATATGGTGTCGGTGGCAGGGTCAATCTTCAGGACCTTGGTGCTGCCGTACGGAATCCCGTAGATACAGCCATTGGGTGCCACAACGCCTGCAGTCCATTTGTGTGTTCCGATCAGTCCACCAAACAGGGACGCGGTATCGGTGGCCGGATCGATCTTCAACACCTGTGTGGCGTCGTACGGAATCCCGTAGATGCAGTCATTGGAAGCCAGCACGCCGCCGACCCACTTGTAGGTACCCACGAAGTTCCCGAACGTGGAGAGGGTGTCAGTCATCGACCGGCTCCTTCCCTACACCGCGGGTGCGCTCGGTCGTCGTGTCGCGGAACGTGGTGTCCCGTGACTGGGCCTTCTCGTCACTGCCGGCACCGGCCGGATCGGTCGAAAGGTCTTTCACACCCCGCGCGGCCGGATCACTGTCGTCATCGTCGCTGCTCTGCGCCGCAGCGATGCGGAGGATGCGGGCCGTGTGGTCTTCGCGGGCGGTCAGGTGCTCATCGTCGTCGAAGCCGAGGGCGACCGACGCCGTCTTCTCGCCGACCAGCCCGGCGTTCTTCGCGTCGATGATGATCTTGGGATCGCTGGTCGTGTAGTGCGAAGCGTCGATTTCGCGGTGGATGCGCTCGATCCGTTCGACGCTGACCTTGCCGGCCAACAGCACGGTGACGATGTTCTTGGCGATCTCACGCTTGACCGTTCGGCCCGGCATCTTGTGCATCAACTTGGCTAGCTTGTCGGCCTCGTCGATCCGCTCCTCGTCCGACTTCAGACTGTAGCGGTCGGGGTACTTGACCGTGGCGACTTGCCTGCGGGCCTGCCGTCGCTCTTCGTAGGCGGCCCAGAACTCGGCGACCCGCCGCTCGGCGCTTTCGAGCACCAGGCCGATGTACGAGAGGCCCGCTTCGAGCCCCTGGTTGTCCATCTGCTTCGACTCGGCCGACGCGCGGGTCGCGAGGTTCACCACCGCCAGGTTGACCAGCTTGCGAACGTCCTCCTCCAACTTGCTCTGGAGCTTCAAACTGGCTTCGAGCGGCTCCGAGGGTGGTGCGATGAACGCCGGCGCATCGGCCTTGATGTCGTACGCCCGGCCTTGCGTCGAGCCGACCTTGATGTCCGTATCGGCCGCGCCCTGACCGCCTTGGGTGGCCGTGCCGTCGGCGCTGGCGGCGACCTTCAAGTGACCGCCGACTGCCCGCAGGTCGCGTTGTTCAATGTAGAAGGGGAAGTTGGCTTTCAGCGCGTGGTTCACGTCACTGGAACCGAGGTTCAACAAGGCGATCTGGTGTTGGCAAACGTCCTTGATAAGGCTGTCGCCAATGTCGAGCATCACGAAGGGGATGCGATCCAGTTCGAGCAACACGGGGCCGGCCGGATTGCCGTCGCGGTCGATCGGGTTGCCGTCCGTGTCGTAGAGTTGCAGGGCTACCTTGCCGGTTTCGGGATCGATCCACAACAGCCGATACCGCTGGAAGGTCTGCGTCGGCAGTCCCGTCCGCTCGTCGAGATCGAGACAAGAATCCCGCAACAGTAGCGATTGGAACTCGGACGGTTCCTCGGGCTTCGAGCAGGCCCATGACAGAATGTCTTCGACCTGGTAACTGTAGAGGTAGGGCCGGCGTCCAGTGGCGTCGGCCAGCGTACTGACCCCATCGACAACCGGATGGTCCACGTACACGCCCACGCGGCCCATCACCAGCAGATCGGTCAACACCTTCATGCCCAGGAAGGAAGTCATCGTCGCGCCCCGGCGATCGACACCGCCTTCCAGCCCGGCCACGGCCTGTTGGTATGCACCGCTGCCACCGGTCCGCAACACGTCGCTCATGCGTTGATAGATCGAGTTGCGAATGTCGTTCACAGCCGCCTTGGCAAACGCCGGGATCGGCGTGACCGCCTTGCGGCTGTTGAAGTCGCCTTGCTCTTCCCGTGTACTGAACTGTTCCAGGAACCGATCCCGAAACTCGTCGCCGCCGCGATACGTCAATCGCCACTTCTCCCAGTCCGACATGCAGGACAGGTAGTTCGGGTGCCGACTGTCGATGATGTTGTGCGAAGACCGTTTCATATTGGGCTCGTCACAGGAACGATTTGATGTCCTGGTTGGTCTCTCGTGCCGCTACCAGCGGCAGAGCGATCTCGGCATAGGTTCGGGCGTGGGCGAAGTGGTCAGGGCCGGTCGAAACGAACGTCGCCACCACGTTGCCGCCGCTCTTGGCTTGCTGATCCTTCTTGGTGTCTTTCTTCTCGCGCTCGTAGGTCCGGACCGGCGCTTTCAAGTGCTCTTGGTATTCATGCGACACGTCGCGCGGCAGGATGATCCGCCGTGGTTGGCGAAACCGGCCGAGCGACGCACTGAGCCAGTTGGTTCGATCGACCGTGGCAAGCGGTGCTCCGTCTTCGTCGTCGGTGATCGAGATTTCCTTGGCCGTCACACCTCGCCGATAGCGGCACAGCCACACGTAGCCGGGAAACCGCTTGGCAAACCGTCGCGCTTCCATCGGCCACGGATCGGCGTCGATCACGCAGGCGAGAACTTGCCACTCCCGCATCAGTTCGTCGAGCCGCTGGTCCCATTCGTCCTCGTAGAACTTGCCTTCCCACAGGACCTTGGCCGTGGCCACCGCATTCAGGTCGTGCGTGTACTGGTCGTAGAACCACTCGCAGACCTCGACGTAGCTCCACTTGCCCTGGTCGACGCCCATCGTGATAATCCGCTCGCCGCCGATCTCCGGTCGGGCATCGTCTTTGGTGTGGTTGCGAACGCACGCCTGCAAATCCTCGTCGGTGACTTTGGCCCCGTCGCCAATGAACGGAAGGCCGAGCTTCGAGTTGTGGAATTCCTTATTGGCAAGCTCGTCGCCGAAGCCACGAAAATAGGCCACGACCAATTCGCCGGGCGTGACCGTGAAACTGTACAGTTGGTTGACATGAAACCCGCGAATGTCCGGGTTTGCGTTCTTCGCCGTCGCGTTCCACGTTCCCGTGCCTAGCCAATCGGGTTTCGTCTCGTGAACGAGCTTGTTCTTGCATTCCTTGCACTTGAGAAACGATTCGTGACATCGCACGTCCGCAACATGCTCGCCGATGATCTCGATGCAATCGGGCCACACGAACTCGGTCCACCGAGAACAGCAGGGGCACTTGAAGACGAAGTGCTCCTGCGTGCTTGTCATGTACAGCTTGTGGATGCCGTAGTTCGGGATCGTCGGCGTCGAGATTCCCCAGACGTGCTTGTGGACCTGGCCCGAAAGCCGCTCCAAGGCAAGCCATATCTGCTTCTGATCCATCTCGTCGATTTCGTCCAGGAACAACTCCGAGACGGGAATCGACTTGAGATTGCTGTCGCCACGCGAGCCACGAATGTAGAGGGTGTTGGTCCCGGCCTGTTTCAGGTTGACCGTATTCGTATCCGTGAAAATCTCGGCCAGCTTCGGACTCAAGGCCAACGCCGTGGCGAACCGTGCCTTGCTGAAATCGCTCGCATTCAGCGAAGTCGGCAAGACATAGAGGACATCGCGCCGTAGTCTGTCCAACACGTAGAGCGCCCGGTTGATCGCAACTTCCGTTACGCCTGCCTGCGCCGACTTCATCGCGTAGTTGAACGACGCATTGCTGTCGTGCATCTCGCGGACCCACGGGTGGTAGGTCCACGAATAGGGGCCAGGGAACGGTTCGCCCATCACGCGACGATTCGCCGCCCAACGCGAACAACTCGTCAACGACCGGTCGGTCAGGCCGTCCGCGATGGACCGTTTCAATTCGTCGATCAAGTTGCTCATTCACCGGCCCCTTGTCGGGAAATCGCACACCCGAGAGGGAAACGACCAGCAGCAAGGCAGCGATCGACGCTTGGAAGGCTGTTGCGTTCATTCGGGCGCTCTCGTGGCTTACGGTTGGGGAACTTCAGGCTTGGGAGCATCCGCCTTCTTCTCAGCGGGCTTCTCGATCGGCTTGTCAGCGGGCTTGGGCTTCGGCGGATCGTTCTTCGCTGGGGCTTCGCTTGTGGCCTTCAAGACGATCGGCTCGATCCGCATGTCCGGCTCGCCGCAGGCGTTACACAGTTGGGCCGTGACTCCGACCTGGTGCTCGCGCATCCCCTTCGGGATCGCCACTTCCAACGTCGAATGGGAATCGTCCAGCGTCGTCGTGGTCTCGCCCTTCGGCGTCTTCACCGTCACGCGGACCAGTGGATGCGTCTGACTCGACGGCAGATTCACTGTCAACACGTTCTGCATGGTCTTGTTCCTCGGTGGATTGGATGATCTGGTCCAGGTCGTCCCGCAGCATATTGAGTTGCGGAATCGAACAGCCGGGGATGCCGGTCATCGCGTAGGTTTCCAGCATCCGAAGGTGGGCACCAACTGCCGTACACGCCCGAGCCCAAAGCCCCGCCCCTTGGTCATGCGTGAACTGGTCGGGCGTCACGACCGGGGCCGCTGCGGAGGACGCTTTCTTCGTCTGCCCGCAACCCGGGCACGGCTCTTTCGTTCGAGCCACGTTCGTCCCCGGCTTGGGGCCGCGTTGGTTCATCGGATCGTTGCGAACGGCCATTGGGGCCTCCGTGAGTTAGAACAGGCGAAGGATGAAGCGGAGGATTTTGATGAGCAGAAGGATGCTCTCAGTCCGCTCCACTTCCTCACCGTCTTTCAGGACGATGTAGGTCGGCAGTCGCCGGACCCGGTACTTCCGCACCAAGTCGGGCCGGGCGTCGTAGTCGATCTCGATCACCTCGACGCCTTGTCGCCGCAGGTCGGCCAGTTTGGGTTTGTCCTGCTGGCACGCCTGGCACCAGTCGACCGTGAAGGCCAAGACCTGGTGCGTGGTCTGTGGCGTGGGGGTCGGACGCGAGCGGTCCGGTGTCTTCAGTGAGGGGGAAGGCGTTTGCACTTCGCACCCACAGAAGAGCACCAGGACCGTCGCAGTGAGAAGAAACCGACGCATCAGACCACCGCCGGCGTCAAGGGGGAGGGACTCGCGGGCTGCGGCGTGGCGGGCTTGTCGAACTCCGCCAACTTGGCGGCAACGTAGGTCCGGCCTTCCTTGCTTCGGAGCTTCGCTTCCAAGACACGCTCGAAGACGTGCTGGAATTCCTTGACGACGTGCTCCTCGCCGCTGAGGAACAACCGCGACAGATCGCCGATCTTGTGGGCCATGCCCGAATAATCCCCGACGCTGTAGTCGACCAGGAATTCGGGCGTCTTCTCCAGACCGTAGCTTTTCAGCACGGCGGCCAACTTGGCGGCACCGCGCCGACGATCCTCAATCTCCGTGTCCTTCTGGAAGAGCCACTTCGCGCCGAGGAAAGTCACGAGCGGGAGCAAGACCAGGATGGCGATGCTGGAAGGGGTGAGTACCATTTGTGTACCTCGTTGTGAAAAGGTGGTTGTCGAAGAGAACGGGACTAGACGAGACGTTGCCGAGCCTACTTGCTGCCCGAGGGGTAGTAGGTCTCTTTCCACTTGGCGACCAGGCCGGCACCCGCGCCGAGCACGCCCAGGCCAACGAGCGCCCACCAGGGCGGCAGGCCCGACGTCGGTTCGGGGGCCACGTCGGGCGGTCCCGTATGGTCCAACGGCTGCGGGGCCGGGTCCGGCTGAGGCTGGGGCTCCGGCTGGGGTTGCGGTTGAGGCTGCGGGCAACACCGGCGTCGGCGGAACAGTTCAGTTCGGATCGCCTGATCCAAGGCGTCGGCCGACATGGGGATATCCTGGCCGCACACTTGGTATTGCACTTTCCCATCGGCCGACTGAATCCGGACGCACGGCACTTGTCGCGTGCTCTTCGCATAGCGGTCGCGGAAAATCGCCGTGGTCGTGGCGATCGGATGGAAATGTGTCTGGGCCTTCAGGTGTTTCAGGCTCGGGTGCGAATCGAACCAACCCTTGACGGTCTGATACCTCGCATCGCACGGGTTGCCGACCACGCTGATGTGCCACTTGCCCTGATCGGCGGGCAGGTCGATCACACGCTCTTCGGCGTGCAGAACGCCGTAGGCCGCATCGGCCTTCAACTCGTCAGCGGAATCGTCCGCCCAACAAGGGCAGGCTGTGGCGACAATCGCCAACAGCATCAGGGAACACAAAACTCGGATCATCGGTCCCTCCAATACGGTAAGGGTGGAGCGGGAGAATACACGGGCGTTGTCGCCCACGAATTGCTGTTGAACCATTCAGCGAGGAACGTCTTGCGCGGAACCCACTTGATCTGGCGGGGATCGTTGTTGTCGAGGATGCCGGCCCACTGGTCGTCGAAGTGGACCAGACAAACCATGTGCCGGCCGCCGAGAACCGTCACGCCGCAGCCTCGCCGGGTTGAGCACGCCCATTCAAGAAAACCCACGTCATCGCCGCCGACCGTGTACGCGAAGCGGACGCCTTCTCGCTCCATCTTGTCGGCCAGACCGGCCGCCCATTCACCGTTGCCGTAGGTCCGCCGCCAGTAGTCGGCCATCGCGTTGCGGCCCTGCCATCGGAACAGCGAGATCATCGAGGCGTGGACGCACGAGCCCTCACCCTCGTTGCCTCGCCAGTTGGCCTGACGCAAGGCGACCGGCAGGTTGACGGTCGGGTATTCGATCGGCGTGGTCGGGGCCGGGCGATTGTCTACCGGCTCGTTGTCGAGACGGAGTTCGATACCGTCGCAACCCGCGACCGCGGCCAAGAGCAATGCGATGACGGACAGTCGCTTCATTTGAGCCTCCAGGGTTTCAGCAGGATTCCTCGTCGCCGCTCCGTCCGAACCAATCGGTTTGGGCTCCAACGGCCAGCGTGGTCGGTGCGGAAAACGCCGACACGGGCGTGCGCCGCTGCGCAATACTCGGAGCAAAACAAACTCGAAAGGTCTTGCCGGCGGAGTTTCGATTCGAGCCACGACCATCCGATCCCGCCTGCTCGGAAAGCGCCAATCGCGTCATAGTCCTTGCCGATGTACTCCAGCAGGAACGCACTGAGCCGCTTGCTCTCAAACGGATACAGCGGTCGGTAGAGCGGGTAATGCCACACCTTGCCGCCATACGCTTGCACACACTCGTCGAGCCGGTGAGCCTGTGTGCCCCAGACCGGCTTTCTTTGAATCGCGCACGACAGTTCTGAGAGCGATGTCGATTCAAACAGCAGCAGTTCGCCGTCGTGCTCGCCGACGATGCCGACGTGGCTCAAACTCCAGAACGGGATGCCATACGTCGCCAGGTTGATCCCGACGCTCAGCCAGCTATCGCCGCTGAAACCGATGATCTCACCGGCTTTCGGCGTGGGCCGAGGCTTCTTGGATAGAGAGAGGATCATGGGCGCGTGTCCGAACGGACGCTTGGTGGGCGAATAACCCGCCGGGGCCGAGCTGCGCTTCGGCAAGTCCGGCGGGGAATGGATGGAGCCCGACAAACGGATTCGCTGCCGGACTACCCGATCGGCGCGTTTGATGGCCGCACCGGGTTTTGTAAGAAGGTGGGAGGAGGGCAGAAAAAGCTAGGTGGGAGGCCCGATGGGCTGGTAGGTCCATCGGGCAAACCCGGCTTTGGCGAGGTGAGCCGTGCCGGGGGAGTCGTCAGTCAGTGTCAGCCGACGTGGTGCCGGCTGCGACGATCGCCTCAACGATTCGATGGTTGATGCGATCGACGATCGCCTCGTAGTCGTCGATTCCTTCGAGTTCTTCAACGATGACTTGGGAAATGGACTGGCCCAGCGCCAGCACGGTCGGCTTCGAGAGGAGGGCACCGAGGTTCTGCTCGATGGAGTGCGCCGACTTGACAAGCCGCTCCACGGTCAGCAGGGCCGTATTGATCGGCCCGAAGGCCGCAATCAGGTCGCCGTCGTTCTTGACCTTGTTGAACCGTTCCTCGATCAACATCCGGGCCAACGCGATCTCGTCCCTGAGCGACTTGATCTGCTCGTGCTCCGACAACTGGGCCAGTCGCATCCGATGCTGCGCCTTCGTCAGAAGGTACAGTCGCTTATCCTGCACCGCTTCCTTGTCCCGGCCCCCGTGGACGCGGCACCGATCGCAGCCGGGCTCGGCCACGTTCAAGCACTGCCCTTCGGGAGCAGCGCCCGTGCATCGTCTCGGGTCAGCCGGGTCTTTGACGCGGTGCATATTGTGTCTCGTTTGGTTCCGAACGAAAGCCTCTACTAAAGTAAAGTGATTTGAAGGGGGGTTTGTTTCAAGAATCTGAAGATTATCGCTGATTCGCGGCGATTCGCGGAGACTCCACGGAGAAGCACGCAAGAAGAGAAACTGCCGCGTCGGAAGTCCAACGCGGCAGCGCGATGAAGGTGCGAACTACGAGCTACGAAGCCCGAAGCAGAACACGGCGGACGGCTGCCCGCGTGAACGGTTTCTTTGCCGTGGTGCGGTGGCCTTGCTCGTTGAGCCACTCGGCGATCTGTTGGAACGACTCGCCGGACACGCGCCGATCGCGGATCGCCGGCACGAGGAAGTCGTAGGCTTCTCGTGCTCGCTTGGATCGCTTCTCGGCGGCCACCTGTGTTGCCTTCGCTTGCCCTTTCGCCCGAAGGTGTTCCCGATCCTGCCAATGATCGCAACGGGCTGAACCGAGCCGCACGCCACGGGCTTTGGCCGCTTTCAAGGCTGCCTTGGTCCGCGCACTGATGCGTTGGGCTTCGTCTTCGGCGACGGCTGCCAGGATGTGGATGGTCAGTCGATTGGCGTTTGGGTTGTCGCAGGCGACGAAGTCGACGCCGCTGTTCATCAGCCCGGCTGTAAAATGGACGTTGCGTGCCAGCCGATCCAACTTGGCAATAACGAGCGTGGCCCCCGAGAGCTTGGCGTGGGCGATCGCCTTGGCCAGTTCGGGTCGATCCGCGCGCTTGCCGGTTTCGACCTCGGTGTACTCGGCGAGAATCTCGCCATCGTTCCGACTGGCGAAACTCCATACTTCCGCTTGTTGGGCTTCCAGGCCGAGTCCGCTGCGGCCTTGCTTCCTGGTACTGACCCGGTAGTACGGGATGATCTCCTGTTTGCTCTTCTGTTGCGTTACCATTTGTTCCTCGCGATGCGTCGTCAAGATGGTCCGTTTCCTTCAGCTTGCTCGATCCTCGGCTGAAGTCAAGTCGACATTATCAGGGCGAACGCTCGCTCAGAACTGCGCACCGCCTCACTGGTTCCCGAAGACGAGAGAATTCGGCGATGACGGAGCAGGACACTGAGTCATGCAGCCAGATTGGGGGGGGCTTGAGGCCGCAAGGTCGCGAGATTGAGGACGGTGGTGAGTGGACCTGGTGGTCTCGCCCAGACAATGCCGCGGATGTACGAGAGCGCCGGCATCGGTTATCATTTCGGGGTCCAAATGTCGTTGCTTCGTTTCAAGGAATTGCACCCCAGCTTGGGGGGCCATAGGTTCATGGGCGCATTCCGATGAGTGCCGACACGTTTCCCTTCGAGATCCATTCCAACCTTGAACTGGGTGCCCTTCCTCCGCAATTGCGGGCGCTTAGCCGGTTCGTCGCCGAACGCTCAGAGACTGCCCACCCTTGGGGAAACCTTCATGTTACCTGGTCCAGTGACTGGTCAGATCTGACCCTTCTTGCGTACTTCGGGCAAGTGCTGCGACTATGCCAGAGGCGATTCGCCCAGGTCAACCTTCAACTGGATGGCCCGATGGTCAAGAAGATCCCGTTCTTGTGGAAGTGTGGGTTCTTTGACTGCGTGCGGGCCAACCGCGTCGGGAGCATTCTGGAATGCTTCCCGGATCCTTGGCGCCATCGCCCAGACACCGACCTCGTCCGCGCCAACTACACGCCTCTCGTCATGTTGGATGTCGCTCCAGTTGGCCAAGGTGACACCAAGCCCCAGTTCAGAGACCGTCAGGTGACCGACTGCATTAACGATTGGGACGTCGGTCTCCGTTCCACCGCATCTTTTCCTGTGGTGCGCAACGCCGATGCTATCCACTCGCGAGAGTATCTTTACTTGTTATTGTGGGAACTCCTGAATAATGCATACATCCACTCCGAAACTCATCATGTCACGCTCGCGGGGCAGATATTTTTGTCGCAAGAACACATCGCCGCCTTGAAGAACCTTGCCGATGATATCAGCAACGATTATCTGCTCCAATCCGCGGGCTCAGTCCCTTCGCTTCTCGACGCGTTGGCAGTGCAGCACAGAATCGAAGTACAACACACCCAGTTGACGGCTCGCCGTACCTGGTTGAAAAACCACAGAGATCGGTCTTTCCTGTTGCTTAGTTGCACCGATTCCGGAATGGGTATCCCGCAATCTCTGAAAAGGTCGGAGGTCGTCGCAGAGCAAGAAACCGATGGTCACGCGCTGGCGCGTGCCTTCAGTCCGTGGACATCGACGCGACGGAATGATCCTACTTTGTATGACGTTCACGGGTTGTCGCAGATCCTCCGACTCGTGGAAGAGTACGACGGATATTTGTTCCTGCAAAGTGGTGCCGCGTACCTAGAGTTCACGCGCACTACGCCGTTGTCCGATGGACAACGACTCCCCGAAGAGAGGGTCCTAGACGGCTCGCTATTTCAAATCCTTCTACCTCTGAGCGCGGAGCCTGCCAGTCGGCCGGTTCGCAAGTGGATGGCGCCCGGCCACTCGCCGGGATCCCCGGAGCCCGCCGATCCCGAACACAGAAGTGTCTTCGTGGTCGGCGAACTACGGCGTGCCGGAATCGACGTTCCCGTACGAGAGGAGGACTGGACGCGAGCGGCCGACGTGGTGATCCGTTGTGCTGATGCGATCACTACCGATCCCCTATTTCTCGATCTTGTCCGGATGCCACACGATCACCAGTTCCTGAGTTTCCTTTTGCGAAGCGTCCGCCGCACCAGACTCTCGCACGGCGTTGTAGTGGTCAACGCGTCGCGTGAGTTTCTAGCGATTGCCAAGAACATGCAGAGGATCGATCTGGGTGACATCGCGGATGAACAAGTGAAGAGTTGCGCCGAACTAGATCGAGACTTGGCCCTGGCACTCAGCCGAGGAGAGATCGGGTGCTTGCCGCTGTTGCTGCCTTTCTTGGCACTCGCTGACGACGGAAGTCCCGCGGGTGTTCTGTGGCTTGGACTAGGTTGCTACGCACCGACACGGCGACGGGCAGTGGAAATCGCCTTGAACTATCTCCTGGGCTCGGAGGGAGCTGAGTTCAGTTGGAAAGAACTGTTTGAAATCGCTACTGCCCACGATCCAGTAGAAGGTCTTACCGAACAGGAATTTGGCTTACTCTTTGACGCTATCGTTCGCTGCAATCGGTCATTACTCGCCCCGGTTGCTGGCGGATGTCGCTCGGTGTTGACATCTTACGATGTGGAGTACGTTTCACTGGCCTCACTCCGAAAGGAAGTGGAAAACCTGATACCGCGGATGGAACACCAAAAGGCTCGCGACCAGCAGGACTTCCTCTATAGTCTCGCCTGGCACCCGCCCGAGCGGCGTTTCCGTAAGCGCTACTATCGTACTTGGCCTGTGCTCGCGGATGAGCACTATCGTCACATCTGCGCGCGATTGCTCGTGCAACAAGCCTATGAGACTCTGGGAGACGTGGTTGCGGCGGCCCGCGCCGTCGTTTGCGCCACGCCCTCGGCAGGGCTGCTGGGACGAGAGGTCGCTGCGATTCTCGGTACGGCCTTCTACGAAGTCCCGAGCATTTATGAGATCGATCATCGGGATTGGATCCCACGGCTCAACGGACCCGCGATTGTGGTCGACGACGTTCTCGACACTGGTACACTTACACAGCAGTTGGTGCAGTACCTACAAAAGGTCGGGGCACACTGTCCCTGTGTCCTCACACTCCTGGAAAACGCGGAAACAGCGCAAGAAAGGCCCAGCCTGCCCCTCGTTCTGAAGGGGAGTGCCATCGACCTCGGTATTCCGACGACGGAAGAAGTGGCAAGGGCTATCGAGTCTCAAGGCTACTTTGAGGTCGATCCGCACACACTCGACCCGCTTCCTCCCAGAACCTCGGCTCGTGATTCCCTGTCCAGGGAAACGCGCCGGCGCCTCGAAACGCTGGCGCATGAAAAGGCCATCTTCAGCGGGCATATCGTGCATGGAGACCACCACTACAACATGTACTTCAGCCTGCGCGATGCTCTCGCGTCACCGACAGCGCGCGATGAAATCCTGACATGGGTGCTCGACGAGATCCGCGCGTTTGCCCGACAAGCACAGAAGCAAGGGGCTCACGCGATTACGCTCGTATATCCGTACTACTCGCCCGTCTACAGACTAGTCTCGCGAATACTCGCTCGTTGGTACCAAGAAGCCGCAGTTGGCGTCGAACTTCGCTGCCTGGTGGCCAAGCCATGCCAATTGAGTGGAACTCGCATCGGGTATCAACTGGCCGATGTAACAAACCGCGGGACGCGCGACCTAGAACATGCCGTGTTCTTGGATGACGGCATTGCCTCCGGTGGCACCATGTCGGCGGTCCTGGACGAATTGGTTTCGCGCAACGCACGCGCCGTCGTGGCTCTAATACTATTTGACCGAATCGGCCTTCAGCCGCGACGCCATCTGCGCAGTATCCGCTCATACCGTACGCCAAACGGCCGCTCCCTGTCGTTTTCGTTTCGCACTCTTGTTTCGATAAACGTGCGGTCGCACTATGTCAACAACTGCCCTGAGTGCCTGTTGGCTCGGGACATACTCGGACATGCTCGTTTGCACCCGGGCTTCCTTTCTACTGGAACGGCGACTCTCGAATCTCTCCTGGCGAGGACCATTGTGAGTTCTGAAAGTGTCCATATAGCCTCCCGGCTCGGGGCTGAGGATGTTCTTTCCGTACTCAGTTTCCGGCACGCGGTTCTCTCGGACATGCCAAGCCCCCAAGAGATCGAAAGGAGCTTGGCTGGCCGTGCAGGCGCTCCCCGGCTAGAGTGCCTCGCGACCGTGTTGTCCGATCCCAAGCTGTTCCGGCAGATCACGGATCACGAGGCCTGTGAGCGATGGATGACCGAGGACATCGCCGACCCATCTGTGGCTCCTGACTTCCGTGCCCGCTTTGTCCTTCACTTGGGCGCATGTGCTGACAGGAGCTTCGCGCGGGGATACGTTACGGAAGGTCTTCCTCAAGCCTACATTCGTTTGGCTGGCCGGCCGGAAGCCAAGTGTGACGGCTCGCTCAACCGTTACTTCAATGCGCACCCGATCGAATTCCTTGCGGTGGCGGCGGCCCTCTACTCGCTTGCTGACCGAGTTGGCCGCGACAAAGAGGCACCAGTAGCATGTCTACAAGGATGGAAGACAGCGCTAGGTTCTGGCTCGGAGATGAATACCGAGGCCAATCTCTATACGTTCCATTTGGAAACCCTATTTGATCCAGAATCTGAACTCCCCGTGAAAGAGGCGGAGCACTTGGTCGCGAACTTTGCCGGCAGTTTCTCGCACCACGGTGACAGCTTCGCCGTGCGCATGTCGCGTTGCCGATTGGCAGTGAATACCCATCTCGCTGGCGTTGCCTGCGAGCAGATGCCACCGGAAATGTTCAGCGTTCTAACCGATATGGTCAGACGCACGCAGGACCACTTCAAGGTCTGGCCGTTCGGAAAGGACGAACGAGACGAGATAAGGGAGGCTGAGGCGCGATGGCAGGAGGATCGCGATGGCACCATCTTGGCAACGGTCATCAGCCGCCATTTTCTCTCGGAAATGCCTGCCACACGCCCGGCAACAATTGACCGACTCCTCGCCCACCTTGCACCACGCTTGGGTTACATCCTTGGTAAGGCCATCGCCGATTACCGTACCCGCACACGGGCACCTGTTAATGTGCATAATGAGTTCGAATCCAACACATCAGAAGACAGCCGCGTACTCGGCACCTCCTTCTATTTGTGGAGGGTGTTGTCGAACCTGCTCGATAATGCACAGGAAGCGTGGAACAGGCGCCGCGGAGAGGAGAGCGGCGCCCCGACGCCCGACTTGGCAGTGCGGATACTTGTGCGCCCCGTGCCGCCCCACCGGCTCGCCATTGAAGTCCGAGACAACGTCCCCTGCGAAGATCAAGACGTTGAGGGGTTCTTTGTGCCTGGCAGTGCATTGGCCACGCACCGGTCTGAGATCGTGAACTGGGGTGGGGCTTTACGGGGAGACAAACTTCCCAACGGTTGGAAACGTATTGTGGTAGAACTGAGAACGCTCGACGTTGAGCGCCCATTGCAGGACCCTGAAGATGAGAATCCCCAAGCTGCTTCTATGTGAGGACGATATCTGGGAACGTGAAAACCTTCCAGGGATCATCGAGTCCTCTTGGAAGGACATGTTTGCCGGTGAACAAGTCGAGGTCCACGGTTGCTCCGATGTTGCCCGCGAGGACCGGCCACGTCCCCCGATTATTCCCCTTGACAAAGTCGGACAATACGATGCTCTTCTGCTCGATATTTGGTGGGGAAAACCCAGTTCCGGGTCACCTCATGGCGTCGAGATTGCCGAGACAGTACGTCGGCGCTATCCGGAAATGCCAATTATCGTGTTCTCACGACACGTCTCGCTTGAAGACTTTCAATCTCTGATACCTCACGGCATCGCAGGATATCTGACCAAAACCGATCCCACGGCCCAAACCTGGTGTGCCGAAATCCACCGCGTCTTGGAAACCACTGGCCGCGAACGTTCCGGTCACCCTCTGTATCAACTCCTCAGGCATCTGCTAGCTGAAACCCCCAACGCCTGGTGTCGGAATGAGGTCGACCAAGCTGCCTCTGAAGTCTGGCGTCATGAGAACCCTTATCAGAAATGGGAACAGTTTTGGGGAGTGTGGGTGCCGTATTTGGGGCAAAAACGCATCAACATCCCCTGCGACGACATCGCTCGGTTCTTTGCCAAGGAAGAACTCCTAACGATCTCTGTAGGCGAAGCCTTGCGCGGACATCTGGAACATGTCTTGCATGTGTATTTCACCGGGTACATTATAAGCCATGTCGCACCGGGGTTTCGCGATCATGTACTGAACGCCGTTCGCTATCTTCTAAAGGAAGATTATCGCGAGGACCAGACGGAAGCCTATTGGGACATGTTCCAAGCAAGTTGGCTCGTCGCCGCCACGCTGCACGACGCCGCCTATCCGCTAGAGATTCTCCCTGACGTCGTGCATGAAGCATCCCAGATTCAAGACATGTTTCCCTTTGCGCAACTCACTCCCACCGTTCCGTCTGTGGCTCCTTCGGGCGTAGCGTGGAACAGTACGGAGGGGCGAGCGGCACGGGATGCGTTTCGTTTTGTTCTTGACCGCCTCTACGACAATACGAGTGCCCTCCGCTTTGTGCAAGCGAACGCATTGTTCTCCGACGGGAAGGTACAGCGGTTCAACCATGGTGTCGCTTCTGGCGCATGCTTCATGAAGGAAGCTCAAAAATGGGGTGACCTTCCCAATTCGCTGCCATTGGTGTTCCTTCAATGGGCCGCCACAGCCATGGCCCTCCATGCCTTGAAACATGCTGCGGAGCCAAACGGCGTGTGCATTGCTCTCCAGCGAGATCCTTTGTCGTTCCTGTTGGCTTTGTGTGACGAGTTGCAGGTGTGGAATCGCAGTCGTCCCGATGAGACACCAACGTCATCAGATTTCCGTCGCGTCGATTTGCACGCAATGGAATTTGACGGCAACAAGCTCTCTGCCACCATTGAATACGATTTGTTTCCACTGGTTGATACACATCGACAGAAGAAGGCTGTAAATGCGATCACAAGCCGTCTCAGCAAAGACCAGCGTTTAATGAAGATCTATCTTAAGCCGGAACCACTAGGAGTAGAGATTCTGAGCCGGATACGGGATCCATTCACCGAACTGCCGCCGATCCTGCTGGGCGATGCTGATTGAACACTTCGCAGCTTGGGCGACTTGTTCCCCATCCCTCCAATTCTCGTGCTTGTCACCGGGTCAAACGTTGCGTGACGGAGCCAATTGCGACGCAACTGGTGCTAGTGGCCCCGTGTCCAACACTCCGACCGCTGCCTCCGCAGGATATTGGCACTTCTCTGCCGCGTATGCTGGAAGTCTGCTCTCATCCCGAGCGCTGTACTTTTCGACCGCCCGGCGCTGCGCTTTCGGACCGCCGTTCATAATTTGCCGCGTCAATGGTTGGAACGGCCAAGCGCAGGCAGTCGAAAGGGCAGGGAACGGCGTGCCAACCCTACATTCGTTTCAATCGGCAAATTTGACCCCGCCCCCTTCGCCCCGCACGACCGGACTACCCGGCCCGGTACAACCCGAATGCCATCCACCCAACGGCTGGGTTTTCGTTGGGTTTGGGCGGGTTCTGCCGGCTGGTTGGCCGCAATATCGGCATGGGTCGACACCGTTGACGTCCGACAAGGGTGTCGACACAACGGGGCGAGAATCACGGCTTTCGGGGCAACCTGATTGCCGTAAGTGATTGCATAGAAATGTGTTATGTCGTCTAGTGGCGGGGTCCAGCGCGGGTATCGGGCCGAATCGGGGCGAGAATTCCGAGAAAATGACGCGGCCGGGCCGGTTGGGGTGGTTGTCGGAAGTGTGCGGCCGGATCGGACCGGATTCGGTGTGGGTGGGTTGTGTCGGCTCCCCCAGTTATGTCTATTCGAGCGATTCGGCGGGGAAAACCTGGAACATGGCGCGCGCACCTAACCGCGCGAGAGAAAACGGAAACTCAGTCGTTGTAACTGGCGTTGTGACAACGGGTTGCGGCGCGCACATTGGATGGTTGGTCTTGTCTTGCCGCGTCGGGGAGAATGATTACTTCTCTGGTTTGCCCTATTTACTCATATATTTATTGTGTGTGTACACAGTATGTAGAAGTGTTTGCATAAAGCGATAATAGGTGAAACTAGAGAAGTAATCATTCCGCCTACACTCGCCACCTATCGCAACCTGCCCGAACCGCCAGTCCCGCCCCAGAGCCACGACGTCGCCCGACGTCGCGTTTCGCATCCCGCCCCCGTCTCGGAACGCCCCGATTTGCCAACGGCCCTTTACGGGCCGACGTCGGCCGACGTCGGCTGCGCATGAAGAAAGCCGCCCGTTGGACGGCTTGCCGCGTTCATCCCGCCCGCGTCTTGCCGCAATGCCGCGTCTATCCTGCCCGCATTGCCGCGTACACTCGGCCGGCTTCAAACGAGCGTTCCCGGTGCATTGCCGCCGTAGCCCGGTGGACCACGCGCGGCCGGTAGCCGATCCGCTCCAATTCCCGGACAAGGGGCGCGCCTTCCGCGCTGGTTGCCGGTCGGCTTGCCCGGACGCAACGCCAGTAGTCGGCCCCGCTATGTTGGCCTACGTGCGCGTAGGCGTCGCAATACCGGCCGTGTTCGTCACTTGGCAACGTAGGGAAGAGCGCGAAGACTCCGCCCCCGTCCCGCCAAACCCGCAACACAACGGGGATAGCTTGCTGGTTGTCTGTCATGGTCAATCGTCCCATCGGTTCAAGGTATCCGGCGCCAACCCGGCGCTATCACGGCGCGCCGCCTGCGCCATGGCGGCGCCATCCGGGCGCGCCGGTTTCGGTGTCAGTCTCGGGGTTCAACAGACGACAACGTGTAGACGTCGAACCAGACGGTTTCGCAGTCAAGGCAGTACATACGTTGCGTGCAATAGTCGCCACCGAAGTCGACGGAATCCCCTTCGGTTTGGTGTGACTCACAGTTGGGGCAGAAGCCCCCTCCCATTTCGACGTACCGCTTTGCGTGGGGCAAGGTCGAATCCTGCGCCGATTCCTGCGCGGGTTCGCGTGACGCTATGCCCAGTTCAACCAGTCTCTCGAAAGCCGCCTTGTCGGACGGATACCGCCCGCAGGAATCGCAACGTTCAACCTTCGCGCCTTCCGCCAGTCGGCCGTTCTCGACACGCGCCAGAATTCCGGGAACACCCGAACGGAAGCGGCCGGGTTGTTCGCACTCACACACCGGGGCAGCCCCGTTAGCCAGCCCGAGAAAGGTTGCGCCAATCGTTGGGTTTCCGTATTCGTCCAGAATCCCTGGGGTCGACATTGCCGTGTCAAGCAGACGGTCGAAGGCATAGCCCAATGCGTCGGGATCGGTGACGTCCCGATCGAAGTAGACTGGAAAACTGAGCACGCATTCTCCCGTTGCCATTGGCTGTTCGCACTCAGACACCGGCGCAACCTGTTGCTCGAATGCCAACGCCAATATCATTACGTTGTCGAGTTGGGAGGCATCATCGGCGGCCTCTTCGTAGCTGGTGTAGACGGTGGTGGTTGCCAAGTCTTCAGTGTCGTGATCGTAGAGTATGTAGCGGCGCGTTTCCGTGGCCCCGTGTTCGGCCACTTGCGGCGGGAACATTTCGCGGAGTCGCGCGACGGTCAGCGGTGGCGTTTCAAAGTACGTTCCATCGTCGCCGTGTTTTGCGGCCGCGCGCCAATGGATCGAATCGGCGGTGACAACTACCGTTGCGGCCGATACCGATTGTAGACAACCATCGGGCCACCGGTGGTTGTCGGGTGCTTGCACCCACTCGCCATCCGAGTCAATCAGTTCGCTGGTTTCATCGTTCAGCGCGCCAAGCACCGAACCGTATTCGACGGCCGAGTCAAACAACTCGACCGCGTAGAACGTATCATGCGCTCCCTTGAATTCTGCCGCCTTGTCGGCAACGCGAAGCAACCACGCCGCGTAGTCGGGCGTTATGTCGACGGTTGCGTACTCGAAAGCGAAACCGTCCCCGTTGGTCAGACTGCAGGCTAGACGCATCTTAGGCTTTCCTTTCCGCAATGTCCCTGATGCAAGTTTCAACGTCGCCGATCCCCAGTTGGTCGACCAGCCAAGCTACTTGTTCGTCCAAGCCCGCGTTGTCGATCGATGCCGCCAGATTGCCCGCCGCATCGTGTACCATTTCGTCCAGGTCTTCCGGCTGAAGCCCCAGTTTGCTTGCCGTATCGACAAGCCGCGCAATGTCCTTCTGTAGCCCGTGTCGTTTCTCTTGTTGCTCCACGAATAGCCAAGCATTGAAATACTCGATATTCGTAGCGGTAACGAACACGGCCCCGCCCCCGAATTCGCCTACGCGCGGCTTGGAGCAAGTACCCGCGTAGGTGAGTGACCAACACGCATCGGGCCGAAACGCGCGTAGAAACTTCTGGACAAGATGCGCCACCCGATCCACGCAACCGTGTTCCTCGGAGTGAATCCACAAGTGTCGGCCCCGGTCTTCGTCGACGCCTTCGGAAAACGAGTAGCCGAAGCCGACGTCCTCGCCGAAGTCGGGGTCATAATCTTCCATGTCGCGGTATGCGCGGCAGCCGATCCACGTTGCGTCCCCGGTGTCCCCATTGTCGGGCAACGTGTCTTCCGTGTACTCTGCGCCGTCGATGACGTGGACCAATTCCAGTTGGTTCTGCAGCCAGTCGACTTCCGCGTCGGTCAGATGCGTTAGCGTTTCCGAGAATTCCAAGTAGTGATCGGCCATTGGGGTTGTCTCCCGTTGTGTTGTGGTTTGTTGTTCTCAGTCGGTTACAATCTCGAAAGGTTCAAGCGGGGTGACCACGGGGGGCAGTTGTGCGCGTAGTTGCCCGTGCGCGTCCCGTAGCATCGATGCGGCTTTGTCGGTCGATCCGTTCTCCAATTGCTCAAGCGCGCCGGTCAGCAATTCGTCGACCGGCCGCAACACGGAAGCGTCGACGACCGGTTCGCCATCCGCGTCGGTCGGGATACAAACGGGGTCCTGCCCCGCGCGGAATTCGACAATCTCGCCGTTGTATACGGCCCCGCCATCGTCGCGCCGGGTGAAGGGGATATCGTGTTCCTGCAGGAATCCTTCCAGGCTATCGAATCGGCCCCATGATGCTTGCTCGTCGCAAAGGTAGAGAACCGCCGCGCCTTCACAGTCAACGCGGGCCTGCAGCAATTCCTCGGCAGTCTTCGGGGCGAATCGCCCCGCGCCCCAATCCAGGGCCACCCCCTCGGCGTCAATCTCGCCGCATAGCCCGTCGACCAGTTGTGCGGGAACCTTGCCGCCGATCCAGATTTGCGCCGCCATACGTTCGGACATAGTGCTATTCTCCCATCGGTTCAAGTAATCAGTTCAAAGGTGAGACTTGCCAACCCGTCGCCCTGGACGGTATACGCTCCGTCCGGGTGCGCGGTCATGCTGTAGCGTCGCCCCAATACGTTCAAGATGTAGCCGGCTTGTTTGTACGCTTCGCGCCGCGGGTCGCGCGCTTCCACCGTGTTCCCGCGCTTCGTTTGATAGATAGCCGCAAACGCAATTCCCGTTGTCATGGCGCGCCCCTCCCCGTTAGCAGTTACGGAAGACGTAAAGCCGGCCCGAATCGCCCGTTACGCTGTAGTTGTCGCCCATGAAAACGTCCCGCGCGAATGCGTCGTAATCGATGTAGTTCTGGACGTGTTCGGGGACGTCGTGCAAGTAGCATTCGTCAAACAACTCTTCAGCGTAGGCCCGTTCCGAATCGTATTCCCCGCAATACGCTTCCTGGAACCCGTCCGCCGTTGCGTGGTCGATTCCGACGTTATCCGCGTAGGCTGCGAACGCTTCCCCGTGTTCTTCAATCAGTGCGCCCACTTCGGCAACCCGGTCGATGTCTTCCCATTCCGAAAGGCGAATACCGCCGAAGTTTTCGTAATCGTGAATCGCCCACTCCTCGGCAATCGGTTGCCGAGACTTGGCAAGCATGTTTTCGATTGCTTCGCGTATTTCGTCGGCGTCGGTTGCGTCGATCCATTCCCCGTGGAGAATGCCCGCGTTGTAGGACGCCAAACAGGCAACGTAGATTCTGGGGGTGTCGGTGTCGGTTGTGGTTGTCATGGTGTCAGTTCCCGTTGTGTTGTGTCGTATCTGCGGTAGTGAATTCTGTATCCGGTGGACATAGGCAAATGTCGCCGTCAACAAACGCCACCCGCTGCAATGCCCCGTTCACTGCGGTAGACGATTGGACTACCTTTCGGCCGCGGGCGGTTTCTACGGTCATGCCCTTGCGTAGGTCGGTTGCTATCATGGTGTCTCCTTCCTACCCGCAAGGCCACGGGGCAAGATGCAACAAACCGCCGCAATAGGGGCAATGCCCGTTGTGGTCATCGTCTACCCAAACCACGCCCGCGCACGGTTCGGGCCGTTCGGGTAGGTCGATCGGCAAGCTACGCTGCGCGGGGTCGGGCCGTTCGGGATAGTCGGGCCGTTCGTCGGTTGCCGGGTAGTCTTCCAGGTTTGTGCGGTCCCGACCGCAACACCCATCGGGATACCAATTGCAGCTATCGTCGGTGTCCCAATGCTTGCCGCAATCGTCGCAATAGATCGACGCGCGGGCATTGTCGAGAATCGACGTCCCATCGTAGTCGGCTACGTCAAACGCAACGGGCGTTGTGTATCCGCCCCGCGCGTCGCAACCCCCGTGAATCTGCAGCATGACGTGGACCCCATCGTCATCGGTCCAGTAGACGTACTGCAGAATCTGGGAAAGCAAGTCTTCCCCGTTGTACGTGTTGACGGTCAGCGGTTCGCCTTCCCCGTAGATCCCGCTTGCACCGTCCAGGGTTTCGACAAACGCCCGCGCCGACGGTAGGTCAAGGCGCAGCGCTTCCCGCTCGACGTATTCGCGGTAGCGCTCGTCTAGTTCCGGGTTGTATTCCAGCCGATCCTTCAGGAAGTGGTAGACGTTGACGGTAGGGAGAATGTCCGATTCCCCGTCCCGTTGCCAGAATTCGAGCCGGCCTTCAGGCTGCGCTTCAAAGTCTGCGCCCTGATTGGCTTCCCAATTGCGGCCGTAGTGGTCGCCCGAATCCAGGAAGCTACGGCCCGTGTTCTCTTGGAGCATTTCGGCCAGTTTGTCGGCGGTTGTGTCGGTTACGGTTGCGGTCATGTTTTTTATCTCCGGTTGGCGGTTGTGGTCGGTTGCGTTGTGTTCGCGGGTGTCGATCAAAGGGGGCGGCAATGCGGGGGCAAGAGGTTTTCGTCAAGGCAGGCATGGTTGCGGCAATCGGTTCGCCCGCAAGCATCGCAGCGCGTCGCCCCGGCTTCGTTCCATCGAATCGAAACGTGGTAATGCGCTTCGCCCGTTTCATCGCAGCCGAATTCGGCCGCTACGCTTGGCGTTGTGGGAATTGCCTTCAGCCCCTCTTGCGCCATGATTCGCGCTTCCATACCTTCCGTATCCCACCCGTCCGTTGCGACTTGCTCTAGGCAATCGTCGATAGCTTCGGCCGGGTTGTCGCCGATGCCCGTTGCGACATTGGCGAACCGTGTAAAGGCAACCCCGCAACCCTGGAAGTATTGGGAATGCTCTATCCCGTGGTCGATCAATTCAAACTCGCCGATACGCTTTGCCGTGTTGCTGGCCATGTTCGTTGTCTCCCGTTGCGTTGTGGTTCGTTGTGGTTTCGTCGGCCGGGTATCTGAAGCCTTTCCTTCAGACAGCCTTCAGTCAAACTTGCAAACATCGACTACGATTGCCGCGCAATTGCGCGGCAATGTCGCAATACGCAAGGGGCCGATTGCCCCAACCCGACGCTCCGGCCGAACCACACCAAAGTCCTAACGCGCCCTAACTATGTGCTTAACTTCCGGTGAGACTTCTACGGCCGACAACCGCAGGCAAACCAGCGGCGACGCCAACCGTGTAACAGCCGCTGGCGCGACTACGCTTATGGCAACCGCCACTCGCTTCGTTCTTTCGGTCTGTGCTGAATCATCCCCAACGCCTTCTTCACGCACGCCAGAATCCAGACGCGCCCCAAGCACACGTCAGTAGGGCAACCGGCCGTAGTGCTTCTGGATTGCCGTCTGCATATACGGTTCCAACACCAGGAACTCGCATACGAAAAGGATGTACGAATGGTCGTGAATGGGGCTCTTCGGAACCGCTAGGTTGACCTGCACGCGCACGCCGCGGTTCTTCCGGGCGAAGTCCATTGCATACTGGACCGCCGTATCGAAGTCGGTCGGGTGAAACTCGGAGATACGTGGCTCGCCGGGGAAGTTGAGAATGATTTGAAGCTGCAAGTCTGGTTTGTTGGGCATAGTAGGTTTCCTGATGTTTGCCCGCGCGTGGCGCGACTGTTCGGCCGGTTTCGGATCGAACGGCCGCCCGGGCGAGTGTAAGTAGGACTGACCAGGCCGGCGCGAACCGGCCAGAAGCGTGAAGAGCATCGGATGAGAACACAGTGCGGTGAGTGTTGCCGCCGTGTCGAAGTGGTGTAGTTTGCGTAAGCGCCTGAAGGGGTCCAAGCGCGAATGGAGCGCCGCCTTGGGGCGGTCCGTTATGACCCTCCCCTTACGGCCGCAAGCGCGAAGCGCCGTCGGCCGTCGCCAAGCGCTATCAATACTCGCTCGGGAGCATCAATGTCCCGTTGCAGACATAGAACTTGATTTGCGCCAGCGGGAAGTCAGTGAAGGGAATCTCTTGTGTGATGACGGCCGGTAGGCCCGAATCGCCGCGCATCGTAAGGACTGCGCTCTTGTCTTCGGCCACGACCAGTTCCCAAAGCTGGAAGTCCACCAGGTCGGGCCGTGACGCGATTCGCTTGTCCGGCTGGTAGGACGCCACGGCGTCGATCAGCCAGTAGGCCCCACCGTGCTCCGCCATGTGCCGAACACCCTCGGTGTAGACCAGCCGCTTGGTCCAATGCTGAAAGAACTCGCTACTGCCGCAGAACTGGATCAGGTCGGATTCTCGAAGCGTCGTCATGGTGTCGTTCTCCAATGCCAAATGATCGTCGTTGTGATTCCGTTTTCAATTCGTTGTCAGTCGACTTTCGGTACGGTGTCCTAGTGAAACGCCATAGGCCGTTGGCTAGTCAAGGTTTCGTCTCCGCTTCATTTCGTCGGTGGTGACAATATCGCCGGAGGGAACCATCCGGTGCATCCCGTTTCCCACCGGGTCAGAACCGATGTCACCGGACACCGGGAGGAGTGGTTCGCGGATGACACTACCATCTGCGGCGATGTCATACGCACCCAGAACACGCAAGGGCTTGCCAGTGTCTTTCGCTATCAATCGCTTTGTCATGCCCAGTGCCTCCGATCAAGCCGGTTGTTCAAGCTGGCCCCATACCACGTCCCAAAGGCGTCCGTCACAGATATACGGCGTGTCGATCAGGTCAGCGCCGAGTTCCTTGCCCAGCCGCTGAAGGGTTTCTTCGTCGGCCGGTTCGTCCCACAAGCCGATGCCGTGGCCGAGACTGTTCATAAACAGCCGGTACAGGCGAAGCGAAACGTCGGTGCCGTCGTCGAGCCAACCGGCCCGCTTGAAAACCTCGACGACGGGCACGCCCCAGTGTTCGCCAATGGCCTTGAGGTACTCGTTCGCAATCGGAAGCAGTTCTTCTTCAGGGCCGTAGTCGGTGATGGAGCACAACTCCGCGCCGGCCGGAGGGCCGTCGCCCCGTTCCTCCATTTCAGACCAGTACAGGTCGGTGTAGGGAACGTGAATCGCTTCCAAGAGGATTTGTTTGTCGAATTGCATCGGGCTGTTCCGTAGTGAGAAGACAAAGGAGAAGAGGGGCGTAGCCGGTCAGTCGGTCCAAGAGAAGAGGGTTCGATTGCGCCGGAAGCGGTCGCGTTTCTGCTGTCGCGTATCCGCCGGGTCCGGCGTCGGCTTGCCCGTGACGACGCAGCCGGCCTGTTCCAGTTGGTGGGCAATGTTCTCGGCACACTCGCGGCGCACTTCGTCGTGGGCGTAGTCGAAGTCGTCAATCCCGCCCACGCCGTCAGAGAAGCCTTTGTATTCGCCCCCGCAGCACCACCACTCCCATCCGTGTTCGTACCACTTGCGGAGTTGGTCAAGCCGCTTGCGGAGCGACAGCGCCACCATTTCCCGGGCAACCTGCTTGCTTGCGCCGTTGTCGCGATACCAGCGGTACAGGTCGTCGTCCCATCCGGCGGTGATGACGATGCGCTCGCGGTGGCCGTCGCTGTAGCAGTAGCCACGGCGCTGGTCGGCTGTATCCCGCCCTTCGTCAAGCCGCGAAACCCGTTCGACCGTATGCACGTATCCGTCGCACCAGTCCCACGGCGTTTCGCCATTCATGGTGATATCAGGGAAGACTTCCACGGCCGCCAGAATGTCGTCGAAGTCGACGTAGACGGATTCCACGTCCGTAGTGACCGTGGTATGTACCAGCACGTCGCCCGTGCGGATCGTCGTGGTTGCGGTCTTGCTTTGTTTCAGTTGCGTTGTCATGGTTGTTATGCTCCTGTTGATTAGTATTCACTCTGACAATGCGCTTCTCTCACTTCCTCGATCGCGTCGTCCGCCATCACACTTGTCAACTCGTTTACTGGCATCCCGCCATTACCCTCTTGCGGAAGAAAGCCCTCACGAAAAGGCGTGTCGAGAATTCGGTCAATCTCGGGCACGCCAAAGTAGCTCACGTCCTCTGTCTGTGTGTCTCCCTCTCGAATCGCCTCCCATAGCTCCTCGTCTTCGGTGTCTGTGAGTTCGCGGCTTGTCTCCCATTGGCTTCCGAGAAAGTGAAGCTCATAAGTGGCCTCGAAGCTACAAAGGTGGAAGTGTTGGCGACGATCAAACACGTAGACACCATACAGCCGACTCGTGCGTTCCAAGATCATTGGATCAACCCAATGTTCCCGTTCGTCGAGTTTGACAATCCACAAGTCGGGGAGAAGTTCTACGCGCTCGTTTTCTTCCAAGCCCTCATGCCTCCCGTAGCGACGATAGATACGGGGCTCCCGGTTGTTCTCCCATTCGTCTTGCGTGTAAAGCCAACCGCTGTTGTTCTCGCTGTCGAGGTGAAGCAATGTCCGGTTATCTTCAGCAATGAGAACAGCGGTAGGTTTGAAAGGTGCCCTTGAGTCGCTCATGGTTTGTTCCAGTTGTGTCGTCATGGTGCTATGCTCCCACTTTCAGGTCATAGTCGCGGTAGTAGTCAGCCCACAATTCGGCCACTTCCCCGCCTTCTCGAATCGCTTCACACACATACTCGACGCCATCGGTGGTCAACTCGTTTTCGAGCCAAGCGCCGACTTTGTGGCTGTCGTCGAATTCAATGGCGTTGACACACTGCGGCCCCGCCCCGCAATGTTGCGGGCAATCGGCTTCTCCGCCCCCGTCCGGGTACGGCCCTTTCGGGAATTCCTCGGAATCGTAGCTCCGTTCGTCGTCCGGATCGGCCGGCGCGAGCCCTTCGCGGGTTATTCGCTCGCGGATTGCTTCCCCGCACTGTTCGCAGTAGATGTCAGCAGCGTAGATGTAGACCAACATGGCGATTGCTCCTGTTGAACCCTATTGAGCGGGGATGAACCGGCCGTGTTCTTCGTCCCAATCCCATCGGTCATAGTCCAGGGGACTGATTCCTTCGGGCGGGAAGCCGGGGGCGTGATACGTGACGGGGAACGGCATTCCCTTACCGCTGGCGATACCCTCTTGCCCTTCCACGTAGAGGTTGTCGGTGTCGTACCATACGCCTTGCCCCGACATACTTGGTTGGCCGATGCAGCCGCCTTCAACGAAGTTCCCTTTCAGTGTCAGCCACAATTCGCTCTCGGGAATGCCGAGTCGCCGGGCAGCTTCTTCGGCCTTGGCGGACATTTCGGCCGTCAGTTCCATCCCGTCGCTTAGGGGCTCGCCGTAGTCGTCACCTTCAACGTCGACGTCGATTGCGATGATGCTGCCGTGCTCTTCAGACTCGGCCAGTATGTCGATAGCGTCAGATACGTTGTCGGCTTCGACGATGTAGTGTGGGCCGCCCGTATTGGAGATACAGACGGACAGATGCCACGTCTTACCGAACCAGTCGCCGGCGTTGACGACGGGCGCTTCGTAGTCTCTTCCGTCAACAGTCCACTTGGCCGTAACCTTCGGCTCGCTTGTGTCGTTGCTAGTCATGGTTGTTTCTCTTCGATCAAAGTGCGTTGCGTTCGTCTTGTACCTGAAGCATTTCCTTCAGTCGGCCTGAAGTCAAACAGGAACCATGCGAAGCAAAACAGCGCGCAAGTGCGCAAGTATTCGGATGCAATTGCTACACACCTAGCCGTGTCCAACGCCATCCCAACCGGACCGGCGCCGGGCATGTTCGCCCTAACTATGTGCTTAACCGATGGCGCTGAAGTACGGCATGAAACCATGCCGGTAGCAACACGCGCTTAACCGTATGGTTTCCGCTAGTGTTCGCATGTCGCAGGCACGTTGCGATCGAGTGACTGCACCATGCCACGCGAACCAGGGGCCCCGATGCCTTCTGTTCACTCATTGCGATACATCCCCTGCTTGTCGCTCCATGCTGCGTGCGGTTTTTCTTCACGGTTCATTCGTTCTCCGAGCGAGCAGTCTCCTCCCAAGTTCCGTGTTCACGCAGCATCTCGTGACGCCAGCGCGAACACAGCAGCTTTCGATACAGTGGATTACTCAACGACAAGGCAGGTGTGTGTGTCTTGGCTCTCAAACGACGGCCATCGACGGGCGAGTGCGCGGCCGCCGGTGGTCATCGTGGCATTCGGAGCCGAAGCAGCCACGTTCTGTTCCTTCGGAGGCCAGGATTGCGCGCACCGTGAGCGCAACAGGGCACCGGTTCGACGGCGACCATGCGACTGCGTGGCGCAGCCAGGTCAACGTCGGGTCAACACGGCAGGAAGATCACAGATGCAAGCGACAAGGATGCAGGTAGGTGGGCACGATCCATTTGGGCAGTTGCGGTCCGGCCGCCCCTTCGGGTCGATCGTGTTGTGGCAGGTGTAGTTATTCGTAAGCGCCAAATGGGGTCCAAGCGCGAATCAAGCGCGCCCTCGGGGTGGTCTGTTCTGACCCACCCCGAAGCGCTAAGCGCCGAGTGGCGGCAGTGTTTCGTCAGAACAAGTCCATTGTCACCATTGCACGGTACACCGCTGCTTCGGCCAGGGCATCACTCAGCGCATCGTGGGGATTCTCATTGGTGACGCGGAACCTGCGGCAGAGGGAGCCGAGGCCGACCTTGTTGAAAGGCAGCTTCTCGCCGGCGAAGGCGGCACGGTCGTTCATCGAGAGAGCTAGCAGGAAAGCATCACGGGCGTGGGAATGGAAGAGCGTCTGTTTCTCGTCGATGCCCAGCCAGGCCGTGAGAAATGCAGACTCGAAGGCCCAGTTGTGGGCCAGGGGCACCAGCGTCTTGCCGGCCGGCAGATCGAGCCGCTCCCACCATTCTCGCAGCAGATCGGCCACCTTGCCGGGATGCGGGGCATGGAGGATCAAGTCTTCGAGATTCAGACCGTGGACCTGGGAGGCTTCACGCTCGGCCCGCTCCGGGTGGAGCGGACGGACGTTGTGATAGAACGGGCGGACGCCATGCAATGGTCGGATGTCGGAATCAAGCGGCACGACGGCGATCTGCAGAATCTCATGGTAGCCGGGCCGACGCCCGGTCGTTTCAAGATCGACCGACGCCAGCAGGTTGCCGTTGAGCGCAACAAGGCCCGAGTAGATGTTAGGCATCAGTGGCAACCTCCACCTTGAGGTTTTCGGCACGGTCCTCTGGAGTCTGCTCGGGCCGGGGGCCACCACCGACCAGCCAGCAGGCGCAGCGGTCGGCCCAGACGCGAAGCCGACCGATGGATTTGCTGCTGCCGGCGTCGCCGCCGATCACGTAGTCCCATCCGTCGTAGCCCAAAAGCGCCCGGTCGGCGACGTCGGGGCCGGGACCGTAACCTGGGCGGACGATCTTCACCAGCACACCGCCCGACTTACGGATCGCCTCGGCTTCGTTGGGGAAGCGCACGTCGGGGATGACCAGTACGTCGAGGTCGTGCCGGCCTTTCAAGAGGTAGTCCAGCCACGTCGGTTCGTAGACGTTCTCGCGGATCGCCTTGGTTCCCATGTCGATCCAGATTTGTCGAGGACTCTTGCCGATCTCGGGCAGGACGACTTCGCGGTAGTGTTCGCCATCGCATGTCTCGTAGAACTCCGGCTCGCGCAGTCCTGCCCAACCATAGAGATCGTGGCAGACCTGCTTGAGCTTGTACGCGAATGACCGTTTGCCAATAGCGAAATGCGGGTCACGTTCGCGGCACGCCTCGACGAGAAAGTTGGCGAATGTATCCTTGCCAACGCGTTTGTATGCCCCCAAGCCGATGATAAGCGTTGCTGTTGTTGTGTTCATACCGCAGTCCTCCCAGTAAGATAAGACCAGTTTCTGCCTTTGAGAATTGCCCCTATGGATGCTTTGCTCACGCCGTACTTGCGGGCGATGTCGATCCAGCGCATCTTGCCTTCGTGGCCCAGTATTTCGAGCACTTGCTTTTCTGTGAGCTTTGCCAGATGGTGCCGGGTTCCTCTGCACCGGCGACCTTTCTCGTGGCAATCCACCATGTTGTCGTGATGCGTTCCGAGGAACAGGTGATGGGGATTCATGCACCTTGGGTTGTCGCACGTATGGCAGACAAGCAAGTCACCAGGTTGCTTTCCGTAATGATCGAGGTACGCGATTCGAGTTGCCGTGAATTGGACATTGTTGATCCACACCAGCGGGTAACCAGAACCACCGATTCGACCTTGCCAAGGCCAACAATCGTGCTTGGGCCCTTTCTTGACTTTGGCCCACAAGTTGTCCCGCTGTTTCTGCGAAAGACATGGTGGAAGTGGCAGCACGTTGTGCGTTGTTGGTGTGGACATGAGATTACCTCTTGAACAAGAGTCAACGTCGCCAAGGTGGGACCGGTGTGCGCCGGTGGACGACAGGGTGAGAAGTGAGTAAAGGAAAGGACCAGAGGAAGACTCAATCGCCTTCAAGCCGCAGCTTGCCGTCGATGCGGACGTATCGCTTGGCGTCTGCCGGCAACGTCCCTGGCTTCTCCCAGGCGAGGTTGCCGATGAACTTCTTGTTGTCCGTCCCTGCACCAACCGGGAATCGCGTGGGCATCGCGCGGGAAGTCTTGATCTTGCCCCATTGATGACAGTCCTCGGCCGGAAGCCACTTATGGAATGCTCCGTGGAACTCGGCAAGCAGCACCTTCGAGCCGGGGACCTCATGGCAGTGCTCGGCCAGGAACTCCTCCAACGCATTGCGCGAGAACTGCTCGGCCTCTTGCTTGTGTCCGGTCGCCACGATAGGGATGCGCAGCCGACCCACGACAGGCGGCAGGTGCAGGTCCACTAACGTCCGCATGAAATGCGATGCCTCTTCTTCGAGCTTGCCCAGCAGAACCTTCTTAGGGATTTCTTCCACCAGGTCTGGAACGTAGATCATCGTGATACGGGTATCGCCGGGAAAGATCGGGCAGGCATCTTGTCGGTTGGCACACTGTATCCAGTGCGTCGTGTTGGGTTGCGAGTAACTGTCGGTCCGCATCTTGCGAATCGAAATCGTTCTGCCCGTGACCCATTCCTTGATCCGATTGTGCGCCGAGGCCCCGGCCACGCTGATGTTCTTTTCCTCGACGACGCAGAGCACGGCGTTTGCCAGTTCACCGTTGAAGTCGTTCTTGTTCGTCAAGGACCGGTCCGCGAAAACGACTCCCGAAGTCATCAACAGACTGATTGCTTCGTGCAGGATCGACTTGCCGCTGTTCTCCGGGCCAAAGAGAAAGAGGTATGGCAGCGGCTCGAACGGATCACGCAGCAGGCAGGCGGTCCACGCCAATAGGTAGTCAGCGCCCGACTTGATGTTGGCTCGCTCGGCCCACGGCAGTTTGCGCAACGATGGTGTGAGGTCTTGACCGATGTGCTGGAGAATCTTGTCCCAATGCGGATGTTGGGGAACCTGGTCGTCAACCAGTTCGACCGGTTGATACCGATACTGGGCCGCTTCAAGGTTCCAGCGCCGATTGCCGGGGTACTCGGGTTGGAACGGCAGGTTGACCAACTCCCATGCTTTCAAGATGGCTCCACCCATGATGATGTCGGCCTCGGCCTTCTTGCAGCCGAGGGCCATCAGAGCCGACCTCACGTCATCCTTCGGCTGGCGAATCCAACGGCCGTTCTGCACCCTCCCCATCCAGCCCGCCCGCTCACCGGCCGGAGTGTAGAGACATCGAAGGGCATTGTCATGCTCCGCAGCATCGAGGTCTTCCTTCCTCTGTTCGGTGTGTACGTTGCACACCCGCTCCCACCAACCACGTCCTTTTGCCCAACCCTCGCCCGGCTTCTGGTCGACTATAGGGTCAGGATCGCCCAAAATCTCCATTTCGACACCGTCGAGAATTACCAAGACGCGATCGTCGTCGGTCCTCTTGACTTCTGCCCCCTGCTTGCGCCACTTTTCGAGGGGGTCGGCAGCGCGATTCCTTCCAGTTCCATTACCCTCTCGGTGCTTTATCAGCACAACGAGTTGACCATTCTTGTTCTTCTTGAGCTTGGCTTCACGGTCCAGCCACTTCTCGTCGAGTTCGATTTTCTGGCCGAGGGCCTCCGCCGCTTTGAGTGCGTCCCTGGCACGGTCGAACTGAAATGTGCCATCGGACAATTCCGCACCGCCGGCGACCCTTGCTGCCAAGGCCAGGTCGGGCAGACGATTGAAGTAGCAGCACGTCCACCCCTCGCCATCCTGTTCCCACGTCTCAGCCTCCGCGATGCCGGGCGAAAAGCGAAAGACGCGCCACGCGCCGTCGAGCATCGGGAACATGAAGCAGTTCGGCGTGGCCCGGTCGTTACCTTCCGAGATCGTCCTAAAGATACCCCTCAGTCCCAGTTCGCGCCGTTTGTCGGGGTCATCGATCAAGTTGGCCAGGACCTTTGTGTGAGTTTGCAGCAGGTGGTGGTCGGTGGTCCATACTGTGGAGAACCTGCTCGTGGTCAATTCGTCGATAAGGGCTTTGTGCTTGTCATCCAGCAGTACGGTGGTGCGTGACGAAGCTAATGCCTCAAACGGGTCGAGATGCTCGTCGGCCACGGCCTGGACGCGAACCTTGGCACGACGACGGGTGACGACTTCCACATGGTCTCGCCAATTGGCCGGCAGGTCGGTCACCGACAGTCCCTTCTCGGCGGCTGCGAGCAGTTCCAATCCCCGGTTTTCCGGGGTCATCTTCCGTGCCCAAATCCAAAGCAGTCCGCCGCAGCAGTCGATCTGGCTGGCAAAGTCGAAACCTGTTTCGTTCGACATCATCCCGAGGATCGCCCGCGCCAGTGCGGCGTGCTCCGTATGGTTGTTCGTCGGGATGCCCTCTTCGTCGAAGTAGACATAGAGATGAAGGCCGTTGCCGCCGGTGCTCCGGCGGGCCTCGACGTAAGGCAGGTCTTCGGCCGCTTTGCGAATCTCGGCGAGTTGCTCGTAGGTCACGCCAATCCCAGCCGCGTGCCCAGTAATACTGTCGAAGTCGAAGCCCACCCAACGCGATCGCCGGGCTTGCCAGTCCCAGCCCGTGCAGCCGATCGCATCGGCGTGCAGGTCCAACGGCCACGTCATTTCATAGTCGCGGAACTCGGGATCAGCGTGGGCGTTCTTCGGAATACGGATGTTCCACCACTCGTCGACACCATCCGTGTACGTGTTTCGTTTGCCAGTGACCGGCTCGCCCTTGCCGGCGGCCACGTTGATCTGCGTTTCCATTGCCGGCGTCCAGCGGTCCAGCAGATCGGGACCGTTGTGCGAAGCACGCCGCGCGCGGAAGAACGATCGCAGCGATTCGGTGACCGTGGGCATAATGCCCTCCACAAGACATGGGGAGTGAGGTGGGGCGGGACGAGGAGCGGGACGAGGAGCGGGCGTACCTTGCGAACGAAGGCACGACTTCCTAGATGTCTACTAAAGTAAAGTAATTCCGAGGGGGGTCTGTTTCGAGAATCTCCAGAATTCTTGGAATCTCCCGACACCAGTGCGATTACGCCGCGTCAGTGGGCCGTTTATGCGGGCTCGTGCCGCGTCGAATAGCAACGTCTTTGGTGCTTTCTTGTAATATCTCGAAACAGCCCCCCGTCAAAATCACTTTACTTTAGTAGATACGCTTCGGAAGGGAGCAACATGCAGGACAAAGCGGCGGACATTCCGATCGACCAAATCACCGAGCCGAGAACCGTGCTGCGCCTTGTGGATAAGGACTCGGTGGAGTACCTCGAAATGCGCGACTCGATTGCCGCCGAGGGCTTTTGGAACTCGATCTCGGTCCGTCCGGCGAAGGACGACGGCAAGTACGAGATCATCGACGGTCTATACCGCTATACCTGCGCACGCGAGTTGAGTCTGCAGTCGATCCCCTGCATCATCAAGTACAAACTCTCGGATGATGCGGTGCTTGCCGCACAGATTCAAGCAAATGCCATTCGGCCGGAGACGAAGCCGGTGGAGTTCGCCCGGCAAATGAAGCGGATGTTGACCCGTCGTCCCGAGATGACGTTCGACGAATTGGCCCACCTGATCCACAAGTCGCCAAGCTGGGTGCGGAAGACCCTTGGGTTGCTCCGGCTCGTCCGCAAATCGCGGAAGATGGTCGATCGGGGTGAAATTGCGATCCAATCTGCCTACATGCTGGCCAAGATTCCGCATCACCTTCAAGCGGGCTACCTCGACCCGGCTCGGACACTGCCAAGCCGGGAGTTTCGAGCGCTGGCGGCCAGTGTCATCAAACAGTACACCGAGGCGGTTAAGCAAGGGAGGATGAAAGCGTTTTGGTGTGGCGAGTTCCGGCCGCAGGCCCACCTCCGTTCGTTACGCGACATCCAATCGGAAACGCAACGGCAGGAAGTGGGCGCGTTGCTCGTCACGGCAGAGCAATGCAAAACGCCCGTGGACGGATTCTACGCCGCCTTGCGCTGGGCCATGCACTTGGATCGTCAGAGCGTCGAGGACCAAGAGCGATCCGCCCTCGCCCGTTTACGACAATCACTGCCCGAAGAAAGTGAGGTGCAACATGTGACCGACTAGCCGCTGCCCGCCCGCCAACTCCTCCCTCCTCATCTTTTCCCACCCCATCCTCTCTTCTTTAGGACCATGCTATGTCCACATCTACCGATCTGGTTCCCGTCGACATGACCCAGTTGCCTTCCACGCAGGTCGGCAGCGACGAAACCTTCAACGAGTTGGCCAAGAGCGGCGACTTCCTCGGCCGTTTGCAACTCTTCACCAAGGGCAAGGCGATCGACAAGGGCCTGATCCGGCCCGGCCATTACGGCATCCCCGAGTCGGGTGACGAGATCGTCGATCTGGGCGACACGATCGATGTCGTCCCGCTGGCACGTCGGCCGAAGGCGATCGACATGAACGACAAGGAAGCCATCATCGTCTGCCACGACCACGAGTCGGACGAGTTCAAGCGGATCGCGGCGCAGTCGCTCGAAAAGGAGTCGCACTGCATGTACGGCCCCAGCTTCCTCGTCTTCGAGCGGTCCAGCGGCCGGCTGCTGGAGTTCTTCTGTGGCTCGAAGAGCACACGTGGCGAAGCGAAGAAGATATACCCGTACCTGCCGCTCACCGAGGCCGACATCGCGGCCCGCGAGCTGTCCGGCGCGGAGCCGCACGGCCCGTTGCCGCTCACACTCAAGAGCCGGTTGGTTGAGAAGGGCACGTATTCGTGGCACGTTCCGGTCGTGGTGAAGTGCTCGACGCCGTTCACGAACCTGCCGTCGATGGCGGCCATCGTGCGGGAGATCGAGAAGTTCGTCAACGTCAAGGACGACGGCGTGGAGAAGGTCTCCGAGGAACAGGCGAATCGACGCGCCCGCTGATCGGATGCGTCGGGACCGGACTTCTCTGCATTTCCCACACGCTTTCCTGGAGCCACGCTATGAAAGCCGTTACCGCTACGTTTCTGTCAGTCATACTGGTCGTCTCTTTCGGCTGTGAATTCTCGCAGTCGCCAGCCGTTCACCCCACATCTCCGCTGCAACGTAGCGACAACATGGATGTGAATCCCGACGAAACGGATTCTCCATTCCAACTGCTCGAAGGCTACCAGGTTCGTCCGGCCCGGAAGCGAGACCAGACGGCGTAGTCGCTGATGCTGGGAGTTTCTCAGCAGACCCCGTTGCCGAATGGGGCACGCGCGGGTTCGATTCCCGCACGGGGTCTTTTCCTACCCTCCCCCTATCCCACCTATCGCGTTCTGCGAACAACCGAGTTTTCCATGCAACCCGACGCCGTGCTGATTCAGCGGCCGGCAGTCGACTTCACGACGTTTTTGGGCCTGAGCCACCAGATGCTCGGCTACAGCCCGGCGCGTGCGGTCGACGCCTGCCCTCGTGAACTGACCGATGCCGAACGATTCCTTTCGTGTCTTGCCGCGCTGCGTGATCCGGATGCACCGGTCGGGCTGACTCCCAATCTCCTGGCGCACGTCTCATTCAGCGTGTTCGTTGCAGCCGACGAACGGGACTTGCTCGACGTTCTCGAAGCGGCGTCGGGTATGTCGTTCGTCACGACGGAGACGCTCGCCCGCGGCGTTCAGGTAGCTGTCATCACCGGCACGCTCGGCCAATGGCGCGATGCGGTCCGGTCCGGCACGAAGCAGACGGCCGAACCGACCGTTCGGGCCTGCTACTGCAAGATTCTCGTCCTGTTCGAGCAGGCCGGTCTCGGCCACGTCTGGGCCGACTGCGAAAAGCGTCCCGCCCCGAACCAACTCTTCTACCTCGAAGACAAGAGAAATCGATGATCGCCACGCCCCAAGACATCTCCACCAAGCTCGTTACGGAAACGGCCAAGGGCACTCTCATCAAGGTTCCCGTGACACTTCGCTACGTCGCCGGTCGGATCGAGTTCGTCAAGTCGCCGTTCGCGCTCAAGTCAGAGATCAAGGCGATGGCCGGTTCGCGGTGGCACGGCTACATCGAAGGGGACAAGCGGAAGATATGGTCGGTGGCGGACTGTCCACGCAACCGGTTTCAACTCGGCTATCTCCAGGGTGAGAACGTCTACGAGTGGTTCGATCGTGAGCTTGTACGGCACCAGTACCGGCGTCCGCTCATGCCGCATCAACGCGATATGGCCAACGCCGGACTGACGTATCACTTTCAAATCTGGGCAGCGGAAATGGGCACCGGCAAGACCCTCTCAGCCCAAGAAGTGATGGAACGCTCAGGGGCGGACTGCTGGTACTGGATCGGTCCCAAAACAAGTCTGCCCAACATCCGGCGCGAGTTCCGCAAGTGGAGCATGGACCCGATGGTCCGCGTCGAGATGATGACCTACGAGGCGCTCGTCCGCAAGGTCGACGACTGGAAGTCCGACGACGAGTTGCCGCGCGGCGTGATCTTCGACGAGTCGAGCAAACTCAAGACGCCCACTTCGCAACGCTCGAAGGCCGCCCAACGCCTGGCCGACATGATCCGTGCCGAGTATGGCTTCGACGGCTATGTGATCCTCATGTCTGGCACGCCGTCACCCAAATCACCCATCGACTGGTGGTCGCAAGCCGAGATCGCCTGGCCCGGATTCCTGCGCGAAGGTTCGGTCAAGGCTCTGGAACAACGGCTGGCGTTCATGGCCGATAAGCAGTTCGACGCAGGGGTCTTCAAGAAACGGGTTGGCTGGAAGGACGACGACTCCAAGTGTGATGTCTGCGGTGAGACCGAGCTTGAGGGGCCGCACGAACTTGACGGCATCACCGATCCCGACGACTACCACCGGTTCGAGCCGAGCAAAAACGAAGTCGCGTTCATGTACGAGCGACTCTCGGGGCTCGTCATTATCAAGCACAAGAAAGACTGTCTCAGTCTGCCCGAGAAAAGCTATCGCAAGATCGTCTGCAAACCGACTACCAGCACCTTGCGGGTCGCCCAGGCCATCGCCTCGTCTGCGCCGAACGCCGTGACTGGCATGACACTCTTGCGGGAATTGAGCGATGGCTTCCAGTACCGCGAGGTCAAGGACGGCAAGACGAAGTGCCCACACTGTCCCGAGAGTTGTGGCACGGTCCACGAATGGTTCGATCCCGACGACGACGATCGCACGTTCCGCGCCATCGACATGCTCGACGAGGCGCTTGTCGCTCGACTGGAGAAGCGGGAAGTGGCCTGCCCGCGGTGCGGCGGATCGGGCGAGGTCGACAAGATGAAGCGGATCGTCCGCGAGGTGCCATGCCCGAAAACCAAGGCTCTCAAGGCCCTGCTCGAAGAGAACGAAGAGGTCGGCCGTATCGTGATCTTCGCCGGCTTCACCGGGTCGGTCGATCGCGTGACCGGCATCTGCCACAAAGAGGGCTGGGATGTCGTTCGCTGCGACGGTCGTGGCTTCCAGGTCACCAAACACGACGGCCAGGTCATTACTGACGTGGACCCGCTCGACTACTGGGCCGACGCGGAGAACAACCCGCGAGTCGCCTTCGTCGCCCATCCCGAATCGGGTGGCATGTCGCTCACGCTGGTCGAGGCCCGCACAGCGGTCTACTGGTCAAACAGCTTCAAACCCGAGTACCGCGCCCAGTCCGAGGACCGCATTCACCGCAAGGGGATGGACGAGAACCTTGGCTGCACGATCGTCGACCTGGTCCACCTGCCGACCGATGAACGTGTGCTCGAAGTCATCCGTGAAAACAGACGCCTCGAAAAGATGACGATGGGCGACTTCAGCGACGCCCTGACTGAAGACGCAGCCGACGAGTCGGAGGCGATGGAGGTGGTTGATGCTTGTTGACCGAATCCTCCACGGCGACTGCCTCGACATCATGCCGACGATCCCCGACGCGAGCGTCGACATGGTGCTGGCCGATCTGCCCTACGGTGTGACGCAGAACCAGTGGGATCAAGTCATCCCGTTCAACCGGCTGTGGGACGAGTACCGCCGCGTGACGAAGTCCAATGCGGCGATCGTGCTCACGGCCACCCAACCGTTTGCCGCGCAGTTGATCGCCTCGAACCGGAAGATGTTCCGCTATGACCTGATTTGGCGGAAGAACAAATCGACCGGATTCTTGAACGCCAACCGGATGCCGCTTCGGCAGCACGAATCGATCCTCGTTTTCTATCGCCGACTGCCGGTCTACCATCCGCAGAAGTCGCACGGCCACGCCCCGGTCCATTCGTTCACAAAGCACACGAGCGACGGGACCAACTACGGGCAGACGAAGCGAGGCGTGCAAGGCGGCGGCCAGACCGATCGACATCCTACTTCGGTGATCGACATTCCCGTGGTCAACAACGACTCGAACGGGAAGAGTCATCCCAACCAGAAGCCGGTCGCGCTTTTCGAGTACCTGATTCGGACATTCACCGCTGAAAACGCCATCGTCCTCGACAACTGTATCGGCAGCGGCACGACCGCCATCGCCTGCCTCAACACGGGCAGACACTTCATCGGCATCGAGCAGGACGCCGAGTTCTGCAGGCTCGCGAATGAACGAGTCGCCCAGCATCAACCCTCCGAACTGCAAATCACATGCCCGACCAAACCCCAACGCCACCGCAAATGCCCTCGATTCCCGATCGGGCATGGAACCTTGCCAAAGCCTTGACGGCCTTCGCCGCTGATGGTTGCCGGACCGTGCCCAGAACGACCTACCGTATCCGCCTTCAGACCTGCGCGTCGTGCCCACGACGAAATGACAACTGGTGCCTGGAGTGCGGTTGCTTCTTGCCCGTCAAGGCCAAGGGGCGGGCTTGGCAATGTCCGCTCGACAAGTGGCCCGCAGCTTGAGCGGTCCACACATTGAACACGACCTACGTGGAGATACCCCATGCCTCGATTGAAAACGGAGAAGGTCCGGCGCATCAAGGCCGACTTGTGCAAACCCGGTGCAACGCAGCCCCAGGTGGCGAAAAAGCATCGGGTCAGTCGGTCGGCCGTCTCCGACATCGCTACCGAACGTACTCACAAGGACGTCCCCTGGCCTGATGGTGGTCCGCCGAAAAAGCGATCCGGCGGACAGCGGAAGCCGATCACCGACTACGATCCGACCAACGCCCGCATCCTGGAACTCGAAGCCGACATCGCGCACCTCACCGAAGAGCGCAATCGGGAACGACGCAAAGCCAAAGCCGGGGCTCGGGATCGGGGCTTGTTCAACGCGATGGCCGACGTACTGTCCGAGAAGATCGTTGCCGTCAAGCCGCTGCCCAAGGTGCGCCGGGATGTTGGTAAAAAGGGCAAGGTCATCGAAGAGCACTGCGTGATGCACATTTCCGACGGCCATCACGACCAGATCGTCCGGCCCGAGGAGTGTGGCGGCCTTGAGCAGTATGACTTCCCCATCTCCTGTTGTCGGGCGGAGCGGTACGTCGATCGGGTCATCCACTGGACTCAACAGACGCTCCATCCACAGTTCTGCTTCACGCATCTATGGGTACTCGCCTATGGGGATCACACATCGGGCGAGATTCACGGTCACACGCAACGGTCCTACTTTCGCAACCAATTCAAGAACGTCATGGCGATCGGCAAGCTGCACGCCCTGATGTATCGCGACCTGGCCCCGCACTTCGACCAGGTCAACGTCGTCTACGTGCCGGGCAACCACGGTCGGCGATCGAAGAAGAAAGACTATCATGGGGCGCACGACAACTGGGATTACCTCATTGCCGAGTTGGCCCGCCTCTACTGCGCCGACGTCGCCAACGTCGAATTCGTGATTCCCGATGCCTTTAGTGTGAATCTCGACATCGGCGGCGTCGGCTTCAATATCTCACACGGCGACGATGTGCGCGGATCGTTGGGAATCCCGTACTACGGCTTGCAGCGTCGCCAGCGGAGCCTCACGGCGTTGGGACACACGCAGGACGGTCCCCGCACTCGTTACTTCTGCTGCGGCCATTTTCACAAGCCCGGCATCGTCGGCGACATGGACGGCGAAATGTTGGTGAACGGCCCGTGGGTGGCGACCGACGCCTACTCCTTCAATGCCTTCGCCGGCTACACCGAGCCAAGCCAATGGTTGCATGGCGTCAATCCTAAGTACGGCATCACCTGGCGAATGGCCGTCAACCTCCGCAGCGAGCAAGAGAAGAAAGGACCGCAACGATACGTGATCGACGTGGATGCAGACGAAGTGTAGTTCCGATCGGCACAGACCATGAAGCGACTGGAGCAATACGACGTGTTCTCGTTGCCCGTGTCGGAGGTGTTCTACGACGCGGACTTCAACTGTCGTGGTGCGTTCACGCTTCAGTCGGTCGAGGAGCTTGCCCAGAGCATCGACGAACTGGGGTTGCAGTTCCCGGTGGTCGTGCAGCCGTCCGAGGAAATCGAGGAGTTGGAGCATGAGGGGTTTCGATGGCGACTGATTGCCGGGCATCGACGATTTCGAGCAGTAACGACCTTCCTCAAGTGGACGGAGATACCGGCGTCTGTGTGGCAAGGGCTGACGGAGCGGCAGGCCCGGATGTTCAACTTCACCGAGAACCTGGAGCGGAAAGACCTGAACGTGTTGGAGGAAGCCCGGGCGTTGGGCCGGCTCTTCCCCCAGGGCACATCGTTACGAGAGGCCGCAAGGGAACTGAAACGGCACACCCGATGGGTCCAGGCCCGGTTCCGACTACTCAGGCTGCCCAAGGAAGTGCAGATCAAGGTGGCGGCTGGGACGCTGAGCCTGGTGGACATGGAGGCCGTCGCCCAATTCGAGACGCCAGACGAACAGATCAAGGCGGCCAATGACATCGCCAAGGCGAAGCGGCGCGGCCGCCATCCGAGCGAGACCAAGCCGGGCCGCAGCTTCCGCTATCGGAAAACAAAATCGCAGATTAACCAGATGATTGCGAAGTTGATGGAACACGGGCTCGACGGACTCACGACACGCGCACTGGCTTGGGCTGCCGGTTCTATTGGTGACAACGAGTTTGACGAGGACATTCGGCAAATAGAGCGTGAGTGCGAGCGATCGTAGATATTCCAGCGATTCCGATGATTCCAATGATTCCAGTAGTTGTAGGGGTACACGGAATTCCTTTGATTGTGGCAATCCCGCATCTTTTGCCTTTTTTAACATTCTCGCAGCGAAGAGTCGATTTCGCTTTGTACGAGGACGCATAACCGGCATGGATTGCCTGACTTCACACAGGGGACATCCATGTCCAAGGTCTTCATCGACAGCGAAACGTGCGGCTTGCACTCGATGATGGTCCTCCTCCAGTACGCGGAGGAAGACGGGCCGATTCACCTCTACGACGTGTGGAAGCGGCCGATCCGCGAGACGCTACGGCTGATCGAGTGGCTCTGTGAGCATACCGTCGTCGGGTTCAACCTCGCGTTCGATTGGTTCCAAATCGTCAAGGTCTATACGACGTTTCGGCTGGCCGATCCTGATTGGAATCCGGAAGAGCATATCGACGAGATCGCCCTACTGGAGCCGCAGGCCCAGGAAGGGCCGTGCGTGAAGCCGGCCAGTGCGCTCGACCTGCTGCTGCACTCTCGCAAAGGGCCATACCAGTCACTCATGGCACGAGAGGACATTCGCATCCGTCGGGTGCCGACCGCCCTGGCCTACGCCTTGGCCGAGGAACTCGAAGGGCGCGTCGAGTTGGACGGCATCTACTTCGCCCGCAGTGCCGACAAAGACGCTCCCCGCTGGAAGGTGTTTGACGTCAAGGATCGGGACGGCGAGATCGACCCGAACTTCAAGGACGTGGTGCTCAAGTTCAACCCGTCCGGCGGACTGAAGTTCCTGGCCGAGTACGCGATGGGGTTCAAGCCCAAGTACCACTACAAGGATGTCGAGCCGAACCCCAAGTGGTTTCCCAGGGAACTCGGCTATGCCCCGACCGCATTGGCGCTGAGCAGCCCCGAACAGAATTGGGAGGTCTACGAGACGGATAAGAAGACCGGCGAACGTGTGCTCAAAGGCCACGCCTGGCCCGCCGTGATTCAGAAGTTCATCGACCATTGGGCGACCAACGAGCCCGCCCGAGACTATGCCCGCGATGACATCGTGTACACCCGAGCCCTCGATAAACACTTCGGCAATCCCGAGCCCGGCGACGACGACAGCATTCTCGCCTGCATGGTGCCGGTTGTTCGATGGCGCGGGTTCCAGATCGACCTTCCCGGCATCAAGGAACTCTTGGCAAAGGCCCAATGCGTCGTGGCCAATTCACCCGTCAATGTCAACAAACCATCGGAAGTCCGCGCCTTCCTCGGCGAGTGCATGGACGAGATGGAGAAGGTTACGATCGAGGAGACGACCAAGAAGGCCAAGCTCGAAGCGGTTTCCAAGTGGCACCTCACTGAGGATGAAGAGTGCAGCAAGTGCCTGAGTGAAGACCCAGACTGCCAGCGGTGCAATGGCACGGGCATGTTGTCGAGCGCCGGTGACATTACCGACTATTCCGGCAACCATCCGGCCGCAGTCCGTGCCGCCAGGATTCTCGCCGTGAAAACGGCCGTCAAGGAGATCGAACTGTACTCGAAGCTCTTGGTGGCCGGCAAGTTCCACGCCTCGTTCAACGTCGTCGGCACACTTTCGTCCCGCATGTCCGGCGGCGACGGACTGAACGCCCAAGGCATCAAGAAGACGAAGGAAGTCCGGCGGATGTTCCCGCTGGCGTGGGATGGCTACGAACTGTGCGGCGGCGACTTCGACTCGTTCGAGGTGACGTTGGCCGATGCGGTCTACAACGACCAGACGCTCCGCTCGGACCTTCTGAGCGGCAAGAAGATCCACGCGCTGTTCGCGATGGCCCTGTTTCCCGGCAAGACCTACGAAGAGGTCATCGCCTCGGACGGCTCGTCCTTCGACATGTACCACAAAGGCAAGACGGCCGTGTTCCGGATGATCTATGGCGGCGGCTGGGAAGGACTCGCCGACGCCCTGGGCATCCCCGAGGACGCTGCGCGAGGGGCCTTCGAGAGTTTCGGGCAACGATACAAGGGCGTCGAAAAGGCAAGGGGCAAGACGTTCGATTCGTTCTGCTCGATGCGACAGCCCGCCGGTGTCGGCAGTGCGGTCATCTGGCACGAGCCGGCCGAGTACGTCGAATCGTTCCTGAAGTTCCGCCGCTATTTCACGCTTGAGAACACGATCACCAAAGCCCTGTTCGACCTGGCCCGCAAGGTGCCGGCGGCCTGGCGAAAGACGGACATCAAGGTGATGCGTCGGCCTGGTCGCATCCAAACCGCCGGCGGCGCTGTCTCCTCGGCGCTGTACGGGGCAGCCTTCGGTATCCAGGCCGCCAACATGCGGGCAGCAGCGAATCACGAGATTCAGTCGCCCGGTGGACAAATTACCAAGGCCGTGCAGCGTCGCGTTTGGGACTTGCAGCCGGCAGGCGTTCACGAGTTGCGCGTGGCCCCTATGAACATCCATGATGAAATCATGTGCGTTACGCATCCCAGCCAGGTCAAACAAGTCACCGAGCAGGTGCGTGATACCGTCGAATCGTTCCGCCCGCAGGTGCCGCTGATCGGCATGTCGTGGTTCGAGTCGATGGCGAACTGGGCCGAGAAGAAGGCCGGTGCCGAGAAGGTCAAGATTCGTTGTCCCGAGATGATGGAGGTTTGAACTATGGCATTGCCGTCACGACTCATCACATTCCGCGATGCTTGCACGTTCGTCAACCGGGAGAACATGCACAAGCGCAAGGACTCATGCCGTGACCGACAACGCCTGCCCGAATCAACGCACCGACAATGCGAAAACTAACTATCCCAGGTAGACGAGGGCCGGAATGGCACATCCAACGCGACTTGAAACAGTTCCTTTCAGATCGCGGATGGTTGGTCGAGCACACGCACGGCAACCTGTACCAACAGGGATTGCCCGACCTGTTCGTGGCGCATCCGCGATACGGACAGCGTTGGATCGACTGCAAACACCCCAAGCGATACTCGTTTACCAAAGCGCAACGAATCAAGTGGCCGCTTTGGGAACAACACGGCGTCGGCATTTGGATCATCACTGCCGCAACGCAGGAACAGTACGACAAACTGATGGGGCCGCCGAACTGGCGAGACTATTGGAAACCGTCCTGGGGCGAGATGCCGGACATTGACGCCTTGCTCGACGAACTCGCCGTGAGTGAGATCGAGTAGACAACCCACCGCGACCATTCGTGTCGCACAACAACCTGCCTGAAAGAAGAACCCCCCAACCCCAACTGCGCTCCCCGTGCGCGCTCACTGAGACAACCCAAACCAACATCCCATGAAACTCCAAACGAAACCCAACCCCTGGTCGTGCGTCGGATCGGCGTTCGCAATGGTGCTCGACATTTCCGCGGCCGACTTCTTCGGCCACGTCGGGCACGATGGCAGCGAGATCGCTTTTCCCATGCTGCCCGATCCGATGGCACGTCGGGGGCTTCATATCCAAGAGTGCATCACCGCTTGTGTGAAACTCGGCAATGCTGTCACGCCGATCGAGTTGTTCCCGGTGATTCAGGCAACGACCCCTGACGAGAACAACGTCCTCGTTCTCTTCGGCGACGACGAGTCGGCCAATTGGCATCGCTTGGAGAAGGTCGTTCAAACATCAACCGGTGTGCTCGAAGGCGTCGGCCGCCGATGCCTCCATGCTGTGGCCTACGACCACGGCATGATCTTCGATCCGGACGGCGACCACTATCCCTATTCCCGCCCCGCCTGCGAGTCGCGTGGCTTTTGGCCTCGCCGTGCATGGCGCGTAGACCGTCTCCACTCTCCACCTCCCAATCCATCTATCCCAGAACTCCTCCGAAAGGACCATACCGTGAGTTCCTATGACTACGATTTGACAAGCAAGATTCCAAAGGCATTGGACCGCAAACAGAACGAGCGGCTCTACGCCCGCGTCATGGCGGGCGACGGCAAAGCTCGCGAGGAAATGATTGAGGGCAACATGCCGCTGGTGATTGCCAAGGTGGACGCCTATGTCGGCTGCCATCCGCAGGTCGCCTATCTGCGCGACGACCTGCACAGTGCCGGCTTCCTCGCGTTGGTCAAGGCGGTCAACACGATGGCCGATCACGACCAACCGAGCAACGTGAATCCCACGGGCTACATCTCAGTCGCCATTACCCACGAGATCACCAGAGTGACAGAGAAGGAGTCGGCAATGGGCCTGACGAGCATTCCCGAATCAGTGGATGGTCCTGTCAGCAACCACGACGTTCCCGAGGTGGAACACGACATTCCCGATTCAACCACCGACGTGAACGAGAGCGCAGTGCAGGGACTATTCGAGTTGCGAGACGTGCTCCAGTCGTGCTGTGAATCCGACAAGGAGCGCACGCTGCTCCGGATGCGCGAAGAGGGTTACTCGGACCGTGAGATTGCCGAGACGCTCGACCTTCCCCACATCACCACGTTTCGACTCCGCAAGGAACTGGAAGAGCGTTTCAACCAGAAGTGCCGCGAATTGGAGTAGTAGCCATGCTTCCAACGCGAATCCTATTGGACCTGGACGACGTGTGCAATCGGTTCACGATGTACGCGCTCAAGCAAGTCGGTTGCCCCGTTGACGAACTGGCCTACCGCGACTTCAACCCCGCATGGGGCTGGGACATCGTGGGTGCGGCCAACGCGCTGCATTTGACCCGCGAGTTCACGCCGGCCGAGTTCTGGGACTCGCTGGACAGGGACGTGTGGGCAAGCGTGCCGGAGTCGGGCGAGTTCAAGACTCTGCTTCGTCGGTGCGAAGCCCTGGTCGGTCCCGAGAACGTCTGCATCCTCAGCAGCCCGACGCTCGATCCAGACTGCCTGGCAGGCAAGCTCGAATGGATTCACCGTCACTTTCCGAAGCGGATGCACCGGCAATTCCTGATCGGTCCGCGAAAGCACTTTTGCGCCCGGCCAGATGCCTTGCTGATTGACGACGGCGACCACAACGTCGAAGCGTTTCGCGCCCACGGCGGCCAGGCGATCCTCGTACCCCGCCCGTGGAATTCGCTTCACTACATGCCCACCGAGACCCACCTTCACGACGCACTCTCCATGTTCTTCCACATGAAAGAACATGCCGGAGTCGCGTGACCCACCTTCGTTTCCCCTCCTCGTCCTACTCCTCAGTCATCCCGTCCAACAACATCTCAACGTGAAAGGTACGCGCCCATGTCGCGTCGAGAACTGCTGCAACTGGCCCACACCTACAAGCCGGAGAAGCACAAGATCGCCGGTTGGTTCATATCAGAGAAATGCGACGGCACACGCTGCTTCTGGGACGGCGGACTCAGCCGTGGTGTACCGACCGACCAGGTGCCGTGGGCGAGCATCACCGATCCGAAAACCGGTAAACGCAAGGCCAAGATCAAGCCTGTCGCTACTGGCCTCTGGTCTCGTTACGGCAACCCGATCATGGCTCCCGACTGGTTCCTCAATCTCTTGCCGTGTTGCCCGCTCGACGGCGAACTTTGGGCCGGTCGTGGGAACTTCCAACTCTGTCGATCGATCTGCGCCGGCGACGCTCCGGACCCGCGGTTCGACCGGATTCAATACGCCGTCTACAGCACGCCGGCTCTGCCCTACGTGTTCGCGGATGGCGAGATCAAGAACGCCAACATGCACCGCACAATCAAGTTGGCGGAGATCGAGTCGTGGATCAACGGCCGACGTGCCGAACTGGCTGACTTTGCCTCGGTCGACACGCCCGCCACGTTTGACGGTGAGTTGGCTTTCCTCTGCGAAAACATCCCGTCACAAGACGACCGGGTGTTCTTGCATCGCCAAGTCAAGCTGGCAAACAGCGAGACGGAAGCCCGCGACAAGGCCAATGCCTTCCTCGAAAAGGTGCTCGACCAGGGTGGCGAGGGGGTAGTGATCCGCGATCCGCAAGCGTCGTGGTTCCCCAAACGCAATCGGGGCCTGCTCAAGTACAAGCCGTTCGACGATTCCGAAGCGACCATCGTGGGTTATGTGGCCGGCAGGGAAGGCAAGCAAGGCAACGTGCTCGGCAAGATCGGAGCCCTGCGGGTCCGCTGGCGCGACATCGAGTTTGAGATCGGCTCCGGCATGACGATGGCCGAACGCGAATTGCTCGACGACCGGGCCTTCGACTATGCCGCCGCGCATCCCGGCGAAGTGCTGCCCGACTGGTGCGACGGCAAACACCTCAAACGTCGGCAGACCATCACGTTCAAGTACCGCGAGCTGTCTGACGACGGCGTGCCCAAAGAGGCCCGCTTCTGGCGGCGACGAGAGGGCGTCGAATGAAGTTGCTCCTTTTCTATGTACTGTGCTTGGCTGCCTTCTACGCAACGAGCCTTGTCGGCGGTCAGTGCCACGCAAAGAGAAACCCGTGGCTGGCGGCAGTCTGCGCGCTCAGTTGCGTCGCCTGGACCGTGCTGATGATCTACTCACTTTTCATCTGGTTGATCCCATGACTGACAAACGCACACCGACCACGCTCGACCAAGCCACGCTTTACTGCGGTGATTCGTGGGACGTGCTTCCGTCGCTGGAGCCGGAGCAGTTTACGGCCTGTGTGTGCGATCCGCCCTATCACCTGACGCAGGCGAGCCGAAAAGGCAGTCCGCGCAACAACGATCCTGAGACGCCGTTCGGCCGCACCCGTCTCGGCTCCAAAGGGTTCATGGGCAAGACGTGGGATGGTGGAGACATCGCCTTCCGCCCCGAGTTCTGGACTGAGGTACTGCGGGTTCTCAAACCTGGAGCGATGCTCCTGGCCTTCGGTGGCACGCGGACCTTTCACCGTCTGACGTGTGCCATCGAAGATGCCGGCTTTGAGATACGCGATTGCCTCATGTGGCTCTATGGTTCGGGGTTTCCGAAGTCGCTCGACATCTCGAAGGCCCTCGACAAAGCGGCCGGAGCAGATCGCGAAGTCGTGGGAAGCAAAGTCAGACTTCCGGGGTACTCTCTCAATCAATCTGATAGTCCCGGCGGCGTTGCAATGTCCGGCAACATAGACAACTCCCTTCGCAATCCTGAAAAGGAGTGTGCCATCACCGCGCCGGCCACCGGACTCGCCCGGCGCTGGGACGGCTGGGGCAGTTCGCTCAAACCGGCATGGGAACCTATCGTCCTGGCGATGAAGCCACTCGACGGGACGTTCGCCAGGAATGCGCACCGTTACGGCGTGGCGGGCTTGAACATCGACGACTCGCGGATCGGCGTCGGCAAGGGCGGGCATCGCAACGGTGAGAAGACTGCCGAGAAGCGATACGCCGACCGCGGCTCGACCAACTTCGCGCCGACGCCCGGACCGCGCGGCGGCGATGCGAAAGGCCGCTGGCCTGCCAACCTTCTGCTCGACGAAGAGTCGGGGGCGATGCTCGACCGGCAGAGCGGTGAGCGTCCGGGGTGCAAGTCGCGCAGCCACGCCAAGCCGGAAAGCAAGTTCCGCCCCAACCAGGGCGAATACATGCCCCAAGGACCGATCTACCCCGACACGGGCGGCGCGTCTCGCTTCTTCTACTGCGCTAAGGCCAACAAGCGAGATCGAACGTGCGACGGCCAGGTCGAGAACAGCCACCCGACCGTTAAGCCGCGATCGCTGATGGAGTATCTCTGCCGTCTCGTCACGTCGCCCGGTGGCGGAGTCATCCTCGACCCGTTCATGGGCTCGGGATCGACCGGCATCGGCGCACTCTCAACCGGCAACCAGTTCGTCGGGATTGAGCTTGAACCCGAGAGTGTCGAGACCGCGCGACGACGCATCGAAATCGTTTCACAAGCCATTTCTGCATCGGAGACAACCAATGCGTAAGCCGGAACACCTCAGCTACTCGTCGCTGTCCCTCTGGTACAAGGATCGGGACGAGTTCTTCATCCGCTACCTTTCGGACACCAAGGCCCCACGCCTGCCGCAAGAGAACTATATGTCGATCGGCTCAGCCTTCGACGCCTACGCGAAGTCGGCCCTACACGAGGCGCTTTTCGGAAGTGGGGCCGACCCGCAGTTCGAGTTCGACGCAATCTTCACCGATCAGGTCGAAGAGCACAACCGCGACTGGGCACGCGAGCATGGTCGGTATGTATTCGACTGCTACGTCCACACGGGAGCCTACGCCGAACTTCTCGCGATGCTCTTGAATTCCCGCGAGGAGCCCCGCTTCGAGTTCACCGTCAAGGACGTCATTGGTGACCGCGTGCCGTTCCTCGGCAAGCCCGACTGCCAGTTTGTCCACGAGTGCGGCGTCCACGTCATCCTCGACTGGAAGGTCAAAGGCTACTGCTCGAAGTATGGGGCCAGCCCGAGCAAGAACTACATGCTCTGCCACGATGGTTACGACGCGGTGAAGCTCGGCGTTGGGGCGACCAAGAAGAACCCCGAGGGCAAGCAAAGCGCCAGTCACGGCAAGCCCCACAAGAACTTCGAGCCTCACGACCACCACGGCATGACGATCCATGCCGGCTCGATGGAATACTCCAACCCCGAGTACGCCGACCAACTCTCCATCTACGGCTGGCTACTCGGCGAGAAGCCCGGCGACGAGAACGTGGTCGTCTGCGTCGACGAGATCGTCTCGAAGTACATGGGCGAGGGCAAGAAGCCGTTGTTGCGTGTCGCCAATCACCGCGCCCGAGTCCAACGCGACCACCAAATGCAACTGCTCGATCGAGCGACCGCCTGCTGGGACGCGATCACCAGCGGCCACATCTTCACCGACCTCTCGCGCGAGGACAGCGACGCCCGTTGCGAGGTGCTCTCCGAGGTGTCGGTCGGCCTGCACAGCAACGGCTCCTCGAAAGAGGACTGGTTCGCTGAAGTCGTCCGGCCCCAGTTCGCAAGGTAATCGTCATGCCCATCCACCAACCCACATTCGACCGACTCCGCGCTGCGAAGATCAGCGGCGCTGGGCTGGCAACCATCCTTGAGCAAATGGCCGCCGGCGTCGAGACGCTTGGGGCCGCCACATCACAGCTTCAACTCGACTGGCAACAACCCGACGACGAGGTTCGCGAGGGCGACCTGCTGCCCGTCGTCACGTTGTCTCTGCGGCCGGCGCTGCCGGAGGAGGCCCGATGATTCGCACGTTCGACGACTACCAGACGGTCGCTGTCTTGACTGCCATTTATCCAGACGACATCCGCATTCTCTACCCGGCCCTTGGCCTTGCCGGAGAGGCCGGCGAGGTCGCCAACAAGGTCAAGAAGATTTACCGCGACGATGGTGGCCAAGTGACCGACGATCGGCGGACGCAGATCGCTAACGAACTCGGCGGCGTGCTTTGGTACGTGGCAGCGGTCTGCACGGACTTGAACCTCAACATAGGCGATGTGGCCCGCGAGAACGCTGCCATCCTCGCTTCACGTCAAGAGCGTGGCACGCTGTACGGTGACGGAGACGAACGCTGATGCAAAACCACAAGCTGATCCACGGCGATTGTCTCAAAGTGCTTCGGGTGTTGGACGAGGCGACTTGCCTGTTCGCCGACCCGCCTGACAACATCGGCCTTGGCTACAACGAATTCAAGGACAAACAGCCGGACGACACCTACGTGGCATGGCTCGGCGACTGCCTGCGGCTGTTCATCCAGAAGGCCGGCATCGTGTGGGTCTCGTACAACGCCAAGTGGAGCTTCGCGATGGGCATGATCGTCCACGATCTGCTCCGCGAGCACCAGTGGCTCGAAGCGAAGCCGTGCGTGCAAACATTCACGTTCGGACAGCATCGCCACAACGACCTGGGCAACAACCACCGGCCGCTTCTCCGTCTCAAACGAGACGACGCGCCGCTCTACCCCGACGCCATTCGCGTCCCGTCCTGGCGACAACTCAACGGCGACAGGCGGGCCGATCCGCGTGGCCGCGTACCCGGCGATGTCTTCGATGTCCCGCGAGTGACCGGCAACTCGAAGCAGCGCCGCCGATGGCATCCGACCCAACTCAACGAAGAACTGGTCGAACGATGCGTGAAGCTGAGCACGCGGGAAGGTGAACGAGTGATCGACCCGTTCGGCGGCACCGGCACCACGCTCCGTGTCTGCGACCGGATCGGCCGACCCTGCACGCTAGTCGAGTACGACCGCGCGTACTGCAACCACATTGCCGCAGAACACAACCTCAAGCCGCAAGGCACCAATGCAACCGTTTTCCTGCCAACCAAAGAACCTGGAGCCCAACCATGCTGAACCGTACCCCGTTCTTTCTTCGCCATGATCCCGCCGTCACCTATGCTCGTCGAGTCTTCGGCTATGCCACGTTGGGCGAGTTGGGCGTTGTCCTCACCAACCTCTCGCTGTTTGTCACTTGCCTCGGTGCGAGTGTGTTCACGGCCACCCTGGCGGCAAGCCTCGGACTGAAACTGACCGGCATCCTGCCGTAACGAACCTCCGTCGTCCCTAGCCACCTCCCAACCCGTCGGAGAGAAACCATGCTCGACACACCCGCGCAGAACATCGACCAGCCCACGGTTCCTGCCAACGACTTCCTCGGTCGCCTGATCGAAGTCGGCCACACGATCGTCTACCCGACTCGTCGCGGCTCGAAGATGTGGATGCAGAAGGCGAACGTCACGCAGGTCGTCCAGCACGACCGCACGCAGCCGCCGTTGCTCGTCTGCCAGAACCCGACCGGCCGCAAGGTGACGATCCAGAACCTCGACAACTGCATCGTCGTCGGAGGGTAAAACCATGCCCGCATACGACTACATCTGCGACGCCTGCGAACACAAGTTCGAGGGGTTGCACGGAATGGGCGACAAACCGCCCAGGACTTGCCCGGAGTGCAAACGTCGGAAGGTCCGCCGCGACTTCACGTCGCCACCGGCCATTCACCATCACTACTCACTCATACACCCGCGCCGCAATCGCGGGAGAGGATACTGACATGACGAATAGCAAACCTGTGAATCGGATCGCCAAACACCTTGGCAACGGCCAGGTAACGACGAAAGCCGCTGCCCGCGAGGACTACGTCGGCAAGATCGCCCTGGTCGAACCGCCGGTCGGAACCTTTGGGGCCGGCGAGTACATCATCGTCGACCAGACCGACAACGCCTTGTACGGCGTGAAGCTCGGTTCGGCGTTTGACGGCAGCGAGGTCAAGCTGATCCCACTCGTCGGCCCGGTCGCCTGGACGATCGTTCGCGTCGAGCCGGACACGTATGGCCTGACCGAATCGACGATCCTCCTCTTGAGCAACTTCGCCGCCACGCCGCCCGAGGACCGACACGAGGACCTCGAAGCCTGCATCTATGAGGGTGCCGATTACGCCGCCGGTGCGCTCTTGCGGATGCTCGAACGTCGCCAGCACGAGCGGTGTGAGGCCCTGGTCCACGAGTTGGAACGTATCGAGCGGGATGCCGCGGCTCACTTCAACGGCAACCCCTCAGCCAATGGTTCCGGCTCCGACGACACGAAACTCACAGCCAACGCAGCCGCCGACAACAATCCCATCCCCGTGTTGCTGATCGACCTGAGCAGATTCGACATGGCCTTCGCCTGGCTCGTCTGATCTTCTCTTCCCTTCCTCTCTTCGATGACAAGCCGATGGGTCGGGCTCGACGTGCGCCTGACATACGCCCGGCCCATCGGCGGCGGGTAGTCCCATGCAGTTCAAACGCAAACGAATCCGCGGCAAGACGCAGAAGACCTACAAAGAGTGGCGTTCCGACTGCGGCCACTACCGGGTCTGCTGGCGCAACGAAATCCCCGGCCTCGGTTCCGCCCGGTACTACGCCGCGGTCCGTTGCGACCGCGGCGACGGTCGCGAGCTTTGGGACTTCGCGGCCGATCGCCGCCCCTACCGAACGCTGAAGGCCGCGCAAGAAGCCTGCCAGAAGAACCAGTGCGTGTGGCAACAGTTCATCGGCCTGGCCGACGCCCCGCGCAAAGGCCGCCTCGATCTCGCCCGGCAACAGATCGCCAATTCGGTCGTCGGCACCAAACCCACAGCCGGCCGCATCCTCAATTCCTGCCCGCCAGTCTGGGCATTGCCCAAGCTCGCTCCCTGGCTCTTGAACCTCGTCTCTCCAGATTACAGGGAATCCCACACATGAACACGACCCCAACGTCGGTCCCTGCGTCAGCATCGACATCGAAACCACCGGACTCAATACGGAGAATTGCCAAATCCCGGAGATCGGTGCATTTGCCGCTCGGGCCAATTGCCCCTAGTCAAAAAGGATGTCGAAAACCGTGCGACGCTTGAGATCGATATTCGCAAAAGTGACATGTGGATAGGGGACAACACCGGGCGATTCAAACTCCACCATGAGAAACCGATTCGTGGAAGCTGACAGGCAGTCTTCTATGAGTTTCGGTTCCGAGTCGAGAATCCAACTCCAAACCAACGTCTGATACCCTCCCATGCCAAATGCGACCAGAAGCTTCACATTGTCTGCAATGCCAGGAACAGCAAGCCACAAAAGAACTCCGATGGTCCGTTCGTAATCGAGAGACCGCCCGGACAGGCTCGTGATTTCCGCGGCATCACCGTACTTGTTGATTTTGAGTGATTCGTACTGCGATGCGTCCTCGGAAACCTCCGAATCTATAGACGGATGAGAAATCGCCTCCATGACCCTCTCCGAAAGAAACGCTGATCCTCGATCGAGACTATCGAACGCTGCACGAAGAGAAGCAAATAGTGACTGTTCCACGGAGTTCCCGCCCTGGTCTACACGACGACGCGGGCCCGCGTCTGCATCATCAAGCGGAGGGCGAGTGGGCAGGATCAAGACATCCCCAGGGGCAATCGGTGGTAAAGACGTTCTTTCATTCACGATTGGCTTGTCCGAAGGTAGGTTCAGAATCTGGCCACCGAACCGGTAGCCCTTACCTGCAAGTTGCGAAGCGAGGGCTACGGACATCGTGGTATCTCTTATGCGATGAATATCGACAGGAAACGATTTGTGCGAATCCTTTTCACGCAGACTTTGTTTGGGAGTCTGGTAACCCACGAGGAAAAAGCTCGGCATGTGTGGAATTCCCTATCCTGCGGACAACACGAACCTGACGCAGCACGTAGTCTATCGTGGAATGGTCCAGTATTGGAAGTCGCCAGAGTATTTTTCGTAGGAGATTCGGCCCGCCTCAAGCTTGGCATCCTCGTAGCCTCCCGAAAACTCATGCTCGGCGTAGAAGTCGTTGTCAGGGCAACCGCATCCAGGCTCATCCGGCGTTGAGCAGGCAAAGCAAATGAGCCAATCGCCGGCCTCGACGAACTCATGGACACGCCGAGAAAACTCCTGATCGGACTTCATACGCAACAGAACCCTTCCAAGCCCATCGGCGCAGAACTCGGGGTTGCTTTCGCAGCGACAGAGTAGTTCGGCCAGCGGGAACCAACAGACGTCAAGGGACACCAACTCGTCATTGTCATCGATATCCTGTGCTTCCACCTCGTAGAACTCATGGATACGAACGCCGACCAGCGTTGACCATTCTCGATTTGTTCGGGAATCCATCACCATTTCACACGGCTCCGAGATTGCCTTGAAGACATCACTCTTCCAGGTATCACGCCATCCGTTGCCCGCCGAGAAGCGATGGTGGAGGCTGAGTTCCTCATTTGCTTCGCGAAATGCCGTACGAAGATGCACATCACCGCCTCCGGACAAGTCGACCGGGTCTTCGTGGCCGCCTGGGATGTCGATGCGTCCGGCGAAAGACTGATGTTGCCCACGAGTTATCGTGAGAACACGCCCTGCCTGACAAACGAGAAGCAGGGCAGATTTATGCCAAAGACCCTCTTGATGCACGACTTGCTTCGTTTTCTCGCCGATGAGTACGCCTTTTTTGTCGTAGCACGGAATCAATTGCTGGCTCATGGTTTGGTCCCTTATTGAGGTGGTGAAGTGAACGCCTACTGGTGATTTTATCGCCCGACCAAGCGTTTCGATTTTCCGCCGGAAAATCTCCGCGGAGGCGAACCGGAGCCGCGAGAACACCGCATGTGAAAGAGAACAGAGTGGCGTCAATCGCATTGTCGCTTCTGCGACACATTCTGCCGCAGGGTGATGTCCCGCCCTGCGGTCATTCCGACCGTCAAACTGCCAACCAGCCGTATCCTCAATTCTTGCCTGCCAACCTGGGCAATCCCTCACCTCGCCCCCGGCTCCTCCATCTCGTCTCACTAAATAGAAAGGTTCCAAACCCATGACCACAACCTACGTCAGCATTGACATCGAAACGACCGGGCTCAATCCCGAGAACTGCCAGATCCTGGAGATCGGCGCGGTGATCGACGATGGCACCACGTCGCTCGAAGACTGCCCCACCTTCCACTGTTACGTCGACCACGGACTGATCCTCGGCGAGTCTTATGCGTTGTCGATGCACCCGACGATCCTCCGCCGCATTGCCACGAAAGAGGAAGGCTACACATACATCCAACCTTGGGAAGTCGCCACCCGTTTCCGTGACTTCCTCAAAGAACACGGTCTCGACTCGGAAAACGAAAAGGTCTTCGTTGCCGGCAAGAACTTCGCCAGCTTCGACGCCCGTTTTCTGAGCAAGATCACCAGTTGGGACAAGCACGTCCAGGTCCACCACCGCAGCCTGGACCCGGCCGCTCTGTACTGGCAGCCGGAGACCGATGGCGTCGAACTCCCCGACACAAAGACCTGCATGGAACGAGCCGACATCCCCGGCGAGGTTGCCCACACGGCCGTCGAGGACGCGCAAGTGGTCGTTCGTCTCATCCGTCACGCGATCAACAATCGGAAGACGCTCACCACGGACAACCTGACCCTGGCCAGTTGAACCCCGCCGTGTCGCCCCCTCCAACACCATCTCTTCTACGGAGTTCTTTCACCATGCCTGAAACCACTGTAGCCCTCCCGCCGGCCAAGGAAGTGCGGCTGTTGGACGTGAAAGCGGTTGCACGATTCTTGTCGTGCAGTGCGCGGCACGTTTACCGGCTGGCCGACTCGGGCCGGATGCCCCGCCCCCAGAAGCTGGGGGCGTTGGTCCGATGGGACCGTATCGAACTCGAAAAGTGGCTCGCCGACGACTGCCCGGTGTGTCGGTAGATGCTGCAAAACGCGCCAACATTCCACCGTTCGATCGAAAGTCGGGCTTCAGCGAGGGACGTCCTTGCTGAAGCCTCTTTCTGCAATCACAATGTCGACAAGAGCCGGCGATTGCCACCGGGCCGGTAATCGCGTCTTCCGTGGGAGAAATGAAATGGGTAGCGTCTACAAGAAAGCTGTCACGAAGCCTTTGCCGCCTGACGCGGAGATCGTCACCAAGAAGAAGGGGCAATGCGCTCAGTGGAAGGATCGGCGAGGCAAGACCTACTCTGCGCCTCTCACGACCGGCCGTGACGGGAAGCCGCGAATCCGTGTCGAGGCCAAGACCTATACGGCCAAGTACCGTGACGGTTTGGGTGTCGTTCACGAACATGCCACCGGCTGCCGGGGCAAACGTGCGGCGGAGATGGTGCTCGCCAAACTGGAGGAAGAGGCGGAGAAGGTGAAGGCCGGTGTGCTCACCAGCGTCGAAAGCGAGATGTCGAAGCATCGCGACACGCCTCTGCTGGAGCATGTCGACGAGTACATCACGCATCAATCGGCCAAGGGCGTGAATGCCCAACGAGTGAAGAGCACGAAGAGCCGGCTGCTACGACTTTCCGAGCAGTGCAATCTTCGTCGGCTCACCGACATATCCGCCGACGCCTTGGAACGTTGGATGCTCGAAAAGGCCGAGCATGATGACCGAACCAAGAAACCGATGGGGGCCGGTGCTCGCAACGGTTATCGGGAAGCCGCCATCGGTTTCGGAAACTGGCTGGTCAGGAAGAAGCGAATTCCGGCGAATCCGTTTTCCGACGTTCCCAAAGCCGATGCCAATGTGGATTGCCGTCGTAAACGACGCGCCTTGAACGAAGACGAACTTCGCCGACTACTCGACGTGGCCCGACGCCGGCCGCTCGAAGATGCGATGACGGTTCGACGCGGCCCGAAGAAGGGACAACTCACGGCCAACGTCCGGCCAGAGGTTTGTGAACGACTGGAGCGACTTGGGCGCGAACGGTCGCTGATCTACAAGACGATGGCCCTGACCGGGCTGCGCAAGAACGAACTGGCGACCCTGCTGATTGGCTGGCTGGAGCTTGGAGCCGAGCCGCCCCATCTGATCCTCGACCCGAAGAACGAGAAGAACCGGGAGGGCAACAGCATCCCGCTCCGCTCGGACCTGGCCGAAGACCTCCGAGCTTGGATTGCCGAGAAGTCGGAGGCGGAAGCCGGCCCTGACGCTCCGCTGTTCAACGTCCCGACCGGCCTGCTGCGGATTCTCAACCGCGATCTGAAGTCCGCCGGCATCCCGAAGAAAGACTGCCGCGGCCGGACGGTTGACATCCACGCCCTGCGGCACACCTTCGGCACGATGCTTTCGGCAGCCGGGGTCAAGCCAAGGACGGCCCAGGAAGCCATGCGGCACAGCGACATCAAACTGACGATGAACGTCTACACCGACCCGGCACTGTTGGACGTGGCTGGGGCCATCGAGTCGCTGCCCGACCTCCCCCTCGACCGGGGCCAGCCGAACGGTCGACGTCTGCGCTCGGAGCGGAAACCGAGAGAAGAAGCCCATCTCCAGTTTGCACCAGAGTTTGCACCAACCACGGGGCACCCTGGGCAATTTGGGACAATTCCTGTCAAAATGGCAGTCCCGGACGATCCTCCGCCCGCGTTGTTGTCTCGCGCCGTAAAGTCATGCTATGACAACAGTAAAGGGCCGCTGTCAACTGCTGACAACGACCCTTTCAAGGTCGGGGCGACTGGATTTGAACCAGCGACCTCTGCGTCCCGAACGCAGCGCTCTATCCAGGCTGAGCTACGCCCCGATGTTCTAAGTTGTTGCTGGCAATGGCTTTGCGACGAGTGCTTTCGCAACCGATGAAACTGCCATCCTTGCGCAACCAATTCTGTAGCCAATTTCGCTCCAGGGCCCGTTCCCCAGTGCTTAACCTCAAGTATAGACTGGACGCCGCCGACTTGCAATGCGTCTGGCGTGAGGTCGTCAGGTCGCCACAGGGTCTCGAAGAACTCCGCCGGCTGCCGAGCCAAAACGTTCAGCCGGGCCTCGTCCATGGCGTCGAGCAGACGGCGATAGGCAACATTCTGTTGCACACTATTGCCCGCAACAGAGACAACGGCTTGCTCCACGCACCCTGCGTTCTTGCAGCGCTGGAGTTACTAAAGCCCCTGCCAGAGATCGTTCAGATCCAACACGAGACCCTGCTCCAGCACGCCGACGACGGCCGTGTCGCCTTCGGTGGTGGCCGTGGCTCGGACGCGATCGAAGGCCGTGGCCTCGTAGAGGAAATCGAGCACGCTGTTGGAGAGCCGGGCCCAATTGCCTTCGGCCTCGAAGAGGTCGATCCCGTCGGAGTCTTCCATCGTGACCACGTCGTAGCCGCCGGCGGTGGAGAGGGCGTAGACCTCCTCGAAGAGCTTCGCCCGGTTGTAGTATCCCGGGCCGTACAAGGCGCCTTGAATGGCGTTGGTGGCGAAGATGTCGTTGCCGGGCGAATCGTAGAGCCGGGCGACGTCGAAGCCGCGGGAAGAATAGGCGTGTACGGCGTCGAACTGCTTGGCCCGATTGTAGTACCCGGGGCCGAAGAGCGCGCCTTGCGTGGGAGTGGCCTCGAAGGTGTCGTCGCGGTGGGAGTCGAACAGCTTGGCGATGTCGGTGCCGCCGGCGGTGGCGTAGGCGTGGACCTGGTCGAAACGGTTGGCCTGGTTGGAGAACCCATTTCCGAAGAGCGTCGCGGAGGCGGGCGCGGCGTCGAATCGATCGTCGGACGGGGAATCGAACAGCTTGGCCACGTCGAAGCCGCCCACGTCGGCGTACGCCCGGACGACGTCGAAGTTGCTGGCCCGGTTGTCGAACCCGTTGCCGTAGAGGGTGGCGTAGTAGGGCGTGGCGACGAAGCGGTCCGGGCCGGGGGAGTCGTGCAGCAGGGCCGTGTCGTTGCCGCCGGCGTTCGCATAGGCGTGGACTTCGTCGAAGTGCTTGGCCCGGTTGTAGAATCCTTCGCCGAAGAGGGCGCCCTGGTACGAGTTGGCCTCAAAGGTGTCGTCGCCGGCGGAGTCGTACAGGCGGGCCAGATCGTTGCCGGCGGTGGCGTAGGCGTGGACTTCGTCGAAGCTCTTGGCCCGGTGGTAGTATCCGTTGCCGTACATCACGCCCTGGATCGGATCGCCGAGGAAGACGTCGTCGCCGGGCGTATCGAAGAGTTTGGCCACGTCATGTCCGCTGCTGGCATAGGCGTGGATCCACTCGAAGTGATCGACCTGGTGGCGGAAACCTTGACCGTACAGGGTGGCCTCGGTGGGCGTGGCGTAGAAGAAATCGTCCCGGTGGGAATCGAACAGCTTGGCGAGGTCGGAGCCGCCGGCGGTGCCGTAGGCGTAGATGTTCTCGAAACCGATCACCCGGCTGCGAAAACCGTTGCCCGTCAACTCGGCCCAAGCGGGGGCGGCGACGTAATAATCGTTGCCGGGGGAGTCGTAGAGCCGGGCCACGTCCGTGCCGCCGCCGTCGAGCTGGATCGTGGAGACGCCGGTCAGCTCCACGTCGAGCGCCGGTCCGGTGACGGTGGCCGAGTTCGGATAGAACACGACCTCTTCGGTATCGTCCGATCCGGCCAGCAGCGCGACGTCGGCACCGCCGCCGCCGACGAAGTGCAACCGGGTGACGCCCTCGAACTCGTACCGAATGCCGTTGACCGAAACTTGCGGGGAGCCGGAAAACGCCGCGAACGTGTCGTCGCCGCGCGTGCCGTAGACGGTCAAGCGAGAACCGTCCGGGCTGAGTTCGATCAGGTTGATCAGCCGCAGGTCGACGTCGGCGGCGGTCCCGCCGACTTTCAGGTAGTACATCGTGTCCGGCCCGTCGACCTGCCAATCCACCCGCGAATTGCCGGCGCCGAAGACCGCGGAGCCGACCTCTTCGAGTTGTTCGTCGTAGAGAGTCAGTTCGAGCCGGTCCGACGCGCCGGGCACGGTGGCTTCCACGGTCAGCCATCCCTGGTGGGTGGTGCGGCCGCGGAACCAGAGGGTTTCGGCCGACGGGTCCAGGCCGCTTAATTCCAAGAGCGAGATGGGCGGAAGCGGCCGGACGTCCTTCACCGAAGCGAGCGTGAAGATGCCCGTGTTGTCCAGCACGCCGTCGACCAGATGGGCATTGGTCCCCCAGGCGTACAGCGGCACGTTGACGCCGGTGTGAGAGGTCGACGACCAGGCGACGGTGGGGACGTTTCCGGGTCCGTTGTCGGCCAGCACGGTCATGCCGCCGCATTCATGGTCGGCGGTGACGAGGACCAAGGTATCGGTTCTGCCTTCCGCCCAGGCGAGCACGGTCTGGACGGCGTTGGCGAACTCGACCGTTTCGCCAACGGCGCGTTCGATATCGTTGGCATGGCCGGCGTAATCGATCAGTCCGCCCTCGACCATCAGGAAGAAGCCGTCCGGATCGGCGTCCAGGACGTCCAGGGCAACGGCGGTCATTTCCGTCAGGTGGGGCAGATTGCCCAGGCCGTCGAATTCATACGGCAGGTGGGTGTAGCCGAACAGGCCGGCGACGCGCGTTTCGAGATCGGGGTCCAGCGAGAGCAGTCCCGCGCGGTTGGTGACCACCGTGTATCCGGCCGCCGCGGCGCCCGCGACGGTCATCCCGTAACCTCCGCCGCTGAACATCACGTCGGGTTTGGTTTGCGTGAGCAGATCGTCGGCAATTCCGTAATAGTCGTAGCGGCTTTCCGCGTGGGCGCCGAAAGGGGACGGGGTGCCGTGGGGCATGATGGTCGTGGTCACCAACCCCGTCGATTTACCCGCCGCGGTGGCCAACTCCAGCAGCGTGGTCAATTCCGAGCCGTCGCCCGGGATCGCCAGACTGACGACGTTGTTGTCGACCTTTCGTCCGGTGGCCATGGCCGTGGCGGAGGCGGCCGAATCGGTGATTTCCGCATCGGCCGAGAAGGTCGTCATTTCGGCCCGGTACGGGAGCCGGTCGAAGGAGATCTCGCCGCCGAGGAACATTCTGGCGGCGTTGACCTGTTCGAACCCCATCCCGTCGCCGATCAACAGGATCACGTTCTCGAGCGTGCCGCCGGAGAGCAGCCGCCGCGGCTCGAGGTGCTCGAAACGGGGCCGGCGGCCGGCCGATGGACCGGGTCGCAGGCGCGGGGCCGTCCGCCACCAATACCTGCCGTCGCGAAAGCTCATCGAGCATTCCCTAGGGGCTTTGCCAAAAATCGTTCAGTTCGAGAGTCAATCCGGATTCCAGCACGCCGACGTTGGCGATATCGCCTTCGGTGGTGGCCGTGGCCTTGACGAAGTCGAACGCACCGGCTTCGAAAAGGAAATCGAGCGCGGCGTTGGAGAGCCGAACCCAGTTGCCGTCGGCTTCGAGCAGGTCGACCGCGTCCGAATCGTTCAGATAGGCCTCGTCTTCTCCGCCGGCGGTGGCGCTGGCGTACACTTCCTCGAAGAGTTTCGCCCGGTTGTAGAAGCCGATTCCCGAGAGCGCGCCCTGGGTGGGATTGGCGTCGAAGCGATCGTTGCCGGCGGAATCGAACAGGTTGGCCACGTCGTGCCCGCCGGCCGTGGCGTAGGCATGCACCTGTTCGAACAGTTCGGTCCAATTGTAGAAGCCCGTGCCGTACAGCACGCCTTCGACCGAGTTGGCGTCGAAGGTATCGTCTCCGGGCGAATCGAACAGCTTGGCCACGTCGCGGCCGTCGTTGTTGGCGTGTGCGCGGACCTCGTCGAACCGCAGGGCCTGAAGCTCGAACCCTTCGCCGAACATTCTGCCGATCGTCGGGGTCGCGACGAAAGTGTCCTTGCCGGGCGAGTCGTAAAGATCGGCCACGTCGTAGCCGCCGGCGTCGGCGTGCGCGCGTACGAGGTCGAACTGGCCGACCCAGTGCTCGAACCCCTCGCCGTAGAACGTGGCCTCGTCCGGCATGGCGACGAAGGTGTCGTCGCCGGGCGAGTCGTAGAGATCGGCCACGTCGTAGCCGCCGGCGTCGGCCCAGGCGTCGACCGTCTCGAAATGCTTTGCCCGGCTGTAGAAACCGTCGCCGGACAGCGCGGCTTCGGTCGGGTTGGAGGTGAAGGTATCGTCCCCGAACGAGTCGTAGAATTCCGCCGCGTCCACGCCGCCGATGTCGGAGTAGGCGTGGACCCGCTCGAAGAAGAATGCCCAGTTATCGAACCCCTCGCCGGAGAACTCGCCGGAGTCGGGGAAGGAGACGAACTTGTCGTTGCCGGGCGAATCGAACAGTTTGGCCACGTCGCGACCGCCCGCGTCGGCGGTGGCCTCGACCGTCTCGAATCTCTTCGCCCGGTTGCTGAATCCGGGGCCGGAGAGCACGGCCGAGGTCGAGGTAGCCACGAACAGGTCGGCACCGGCCGAATCGTAAAGGTAGGCGATGTCGTTGCCGCCGGCGTCGGCCCGGGCTTCCACCGTGTCGAACAGCTTGGCGCGGACGTAGAACGTCTCGTTGTACAGGGCGCCGTAGGTCGGATTGCCGACGAACGTATCGTCGCCCGCGGAATCGACCAGGCTGGCCGAATCGAAGCCGCCGGCCGTGGAATAGGCGTGGACGGCGTCGAAGCCCTTGGCCCGGTTGTAATAGCCGTTGCCGCTGAGAACCCCTTGCAGCGGGTCGGCCGCGAAGTGGTCGTCGCCGGGCGAGTCGAAGAGCTTGGCCACGTCGTTGCCGCGGGTTGCGTAGCCGTGGACCTGGTCGAAGTTCAGCGCCTCGTTTGCGAACGTGTCACCCAACATCGTCGCATAGGAAGGCGTAGCGACGAAACATTCGTCCCGGTTGGCGTCGGACAGCTTGGCGATGTCGTAACCGCCGGAAGCCTCGGACCGCACGGCCGCGAAACCCTCCACCCGGTTCGAGAATCCGTCGCCGGAGAGTTCGGAAACGGCCGGGCCCGAGACGAGGCGGTCGTCGCCGGGCGAATCGAACAAGCGGGCTATGTCGCGTCCGCCGCCGCCGACCACGACGGCCGAAGCAACGTTCGACCAACTGATTTCGTAGGTCCACCCGATCAGTTCCCCCTTGCCGGGCGAGAGGATGGCGATGTCGTCGGTCGCCGATCCGGTGACGGCCACCGTGTCGTTGCCCGCCAGACCGTCGAAGGCGATCATTTCATAAGCGCCGGCACTGATGTTGTCGTACGCCAGCCCGTTGATGATCACCTCGTGGAGCGCACCGGTGACGACCTCGAAGGTGTCGTCGCCGTCGGTTCCGTAGAACATCAGCGAGTCGTTGGTGGCATCCAGCAAGTTGCAGAGGACGTACGACACGTTCGGGTTGTCGCCGAGCACCACGAGCTTGTAGGTTTCACCGGCCGATACGGCCGCGTCGACCCGTTCCACGTCGCCGGAGGAGAGGGAACTGTCCAACAACGCGCCCCCGGAATCGTAGAAGAACAGGTTGACGTTGCCGGCCGCGTTGGAAAACGTGGCTTCCACGGAGAACCAGCCGTTGCGCACCGGCTGGAAGTACAGTTCCTCTCTTTCCACCACGAACCGATCGGTCAACTCGAGGAAGTCGATGGGGGCGGCCGCGGCGATCTGGACCTCGATCTGCCGCGAAGCCTGGTTTCCCGCCGCGTCGGTGGCGACGACCGTAAGCGTCTTCGAGGGGCCTTGCCCGGGCGCCGGGACCCAAGTGATCAGACCGGTCGCCGGGTCGATTCGTGCGCCGGCCGGCGGATCGCTGAGGTTGTAGGACACCGTCTTGCCGGCCGTTTCGTCGTCCGTCTGTACGTCGTGCGTGAAGAGTTCCGTCTCGACGGCGTCGTCCACGTCGGTCGGCTCGAACTGCGGAGCCGTCTGGTCGACGACGACCGTCAGCAACACGCCCGATACGTCGCCGACCAGATCGATCGTGCCGCTGCCGTTGTTGCCGACGTCCAAGGCCTGGCCGTACATGGCCTGACGAACGGTGATCTCCCGAGTCCCCTCGCTCAATGGAACGGTCTCGTTGGTGGTGATCTCGACCGTGTGGCCCGAGGCGACGGCCTGGCCGATCTGTATCCCGTCGGCGTAAAGGGTGACCTCCGCGCCGTCGGCCACGCCGGAAAGAGAGAACTTGAGCGGTTTGCCGGGCGTGTTGTCCAGGCCGGTCGCCGGACCGGGACCGTGGGGAGAAATCAGTTGGACCGCGGAGGGTGCTCCGGGCGTGATGATCAGAGGAACGATCTGGAAATCCCAGCCCGAGGAATATCCCGGGCTGTAATACCGCGGGTCCTCCCCGCGGTAGTCATAGTAGTCCAGCCCGCGCGGGTTCACTCCAACCAGAATCCCCTGAACGCCTGCCAATCCGTCCAGGGCCGTGACGGTTCCCTGGCCGGTCTCCGGATCGATCTCGACCTCCAGTTCTTCATTCGGCACGTAGCCCCAGTCCTGGCGGTTCCAGGCGCCGTACCACAGTGCGTCGCCGTTGGTCTGCATGTCGACGTCGGTCCCGGAGATCGTGAAGCCGACCGGCTGTCCGCCGGTCGTGTAGAGGTCCGCGATGGGCTGGTCGATGTAGGGGTTGGCGTTTTGCGTGTCCGCCTGGATGACGACGTGGACCGTCCGCTGGGCCGTGCCCCCTTGACCGTCGGAGACGGTGATCGTCACGTCGGCGTTGCCGGTGGTTCCCGCGGGCGCGGAAAGCATCAGCACGCCGTTCTCGCCGCCCTGCTCGACGGTGACCGACTGCATCACCACGGGCGTGTTCGGCCGGTCGTTGGTCTCGGGAACGGCCGAGATGGCGTCCCGCACCGTGGCGCCTTCGGTCAGGAAGCCGATGATCGAATGCTGGAAGTCGAGCCAGCGGGTGGCGGCGTCGGTGACGAAGAACTGCGAGTCGTTGGTGTCGTCGAAGTTCTTGGCCAGCGAGAGCATGCCGGAGGCGGTATGTTGCAGGTCGGGATGGAACTGGTCGTCGAATTTCACTCCCGAGCCGCCGCTGCCGGTGCCCTGCGGGTCTCCGCCCTGGATCATGAAACCGTCGATCACGCGGTGGAAGATCAGCCCGTCGTAGAATCCCGACTCGGCCAATTCGATGATTCTGGCGGTGGCGTCCGGCGCCCGTCCCTCGAACAACTCGAAGAGCATGTCGCCGAAACCGGCCACCGATATCCGCAGGTTCCGGTTCCCCTGGGGAATGAACGTCTGCAAGTCGTTGTTGCCTTGCACGGTGGCCGTGTAGGTCAGGTCGTCGCCGTCGGCGTCGAATCCGTCCAGCGCGACGTGCAACGGCGCCCCGGCCAGCACCGTGACCTCGGCGGGGAGCTGGCCCAGGACGGGCGCGGCCAGCAGGTGGCGCTCCTCCAGCGGTTCGAAGCGACGGAGCCCTCCACCGGTCCAGCGGAGGGCACGTCTTGTCGAGCGCGATCGGCGCGAGTTACGGCGGCGAAAAGGGGGGAAGTTCATCGAATGGTACTCCGAGAGGCACAGGATATGCCGGACGAGACGGATGGATACAGGTCACGTCGTGCGGAAGAGAAGTGTCGTATACGACGTTGTCGTGGTGGATCGTTGTATGGAAAAGGAACCCCTCGATATTGTCGTCACCGGGCTTACGGCCAGTTGGTGAAAACCCAGTCGAGGCCGAACTGATTCGGGCCGATGTCCGACGTGTCTCCGGCGTTGCTCGACCCGGCCTCGACGCGCTGGAAGCCCTGCGTGTCGTGCATGAAATTGAGCGCCGCGCACGACAGCTTGACCCAATTGCCGTTGGCCTGCAAGTAATCGTTCTCAATGGAATCGGTGAGGACGGCCCGATCGTTTCCGGCGCCCGCTTGGGCGTAAACCTCTTCGAAGTGCTTCGCCCGGTTGTAGAACGTCAGGCCGTCGTACATCGCGCCTTGATAGTAGTCGCCCTTGAACGTGTCTTGTCCGAGCGAACCGGAGAGCCAGGCCTTGTCTCTGCCGCCTGCGGTGGCATAGGCGTGGACCCCTTTGAACTTCTTCACTTGATTGGAGTAACCCGGACCGGACAACGTGGCCTGCAACGGGTCGGCCACGAACTCGTCCGCTCCCGCCGAATCGAACAGCTTGGCCACGTCCACGCCGCCGGTCGAGTCGGCAACCACGCTATCGAAAAACCGGGCCGTATTCTGGTAACCGGGCCCGGACATCTGGCCCGAGGTCGGCACCCCGACGAACAGGTCGTTGCCGGCCGAGTCGTGCAGATTCGCCCGATCGATGCCGCCTTCAGTGGCCTTGGCGGTCACCTCCTCGAACTGCTTCGCCCGCATGTACATCTTCGGATTC